>SESF01022092.1_pt1 | contig 203977 bp, 262 predicted proteins | sample 3171521 | NCBI WGS metagenome assembly SESF01 (sample SAMN10866945, study PRJNA518727) | freshwater metagenome | biome: subpolar coniferous forest; feature: holomictic lake; material: water; isolation source: holomictic Lake 227, 6 m and 8 m depth | place: Canada: near Kenora, Ontario | collected...
TGACACCAGAGCCACTGTAACCGCTAAGGCCAGAGTAGCCAGTGAAGCCGGATGCGCCAGAGTAGCCAGAGTAGCCACTGACACCAGAGCCACTAAAGCCGGAGTAACCAGTGAAGCCGGACACACCGGAGTAGCCAGAGTAACCACTGATGCCAGAGCCACTGTAACCAGAGTAACCACTATGACCTGATGTGCCGCTATAGCCAGAATAGCCAGAGTATCCGGAAACTCCTGATCCACTACGACCTGAATAGCCAGAGTAGCCAGATGTGCCAGTGGCTATGGTTGAAAGCGTCGTTACCAGGTATGAGTAGTGCTCGGTGCCTTCAGTGTAGAAAGTTACATGTCTTGTCTGATTATCATTGTTATTTACGTAGATATTGGCTATGATTCTATCACCAGGAGACCATACTTGGGTCGTTACCAACGCATTGATTTTTATCTCGACAGGCGTGACATTGTCATTTTGCCAACCAATAGCATTTGGGTCTGATGTGAATACTGTTACAGGAGGTCCACCCACTGGGTAGCGCTGAACTTGATAATAGACATCCAAATCATTATTTACAGCATTCTTAGTAAAGTACAGGTAGGCATGCCACAAACCATTGGGTATTACAAGGGCATTTGGATAACCAACGTCAGTGATAAACTGGGCAACAAGAACACCCTGCTGATTAGCTGTAAGACTTACTGGAACTGTTGAACCACCTGACAGATCCGTTTCGGTGCCAAGTTGCTTGTATGGACTGGGCGTCTGTGAGACTGAGTAGTTGAAAAACAGGTTTTGTCCACTAGAAACACCGCCCGCGCCCGAATAGCCGGAGTAACCGCTGAAGCCAGAAGTGCCACTGTAACCAGAGTAGCCGCTGAGTCCAGAATAGCCACTGAGTCCAGAATAGCCACTAGTGCCAGAATAGCCACTGGTGCCAGAATAGCCACTGGTGCCAGAATAGCCAGAGTAGCCGCTTATGCCAGAGCCAGAAAAGCCTGAGTAACCGCTGACACCAGAGCCACTGAAGCCAGAGTAACCGGTGAAGCCAGAGGTCCCAGAATAGCCCGAATAGCCACTAAGACCCGAGCTACCTGTGCCTGAATAGCCACTGAGGCCGGAGTAACCTGAATAGCCACTGGGGCCAGAAGTGCCAGAGTAACCCGAATAGCCGCTGAAGCCAGAAGTGCCAGAGTAACCCGAATAGCCGCTGAAACCAGAAGTGCCAGTGAAGCCAGAGTAACCTGATTGGCCACTAACACCTGACGTGCCACTAAAGCCAGAACCACTAAGGCCTGAATAGCCACTGGAGCCAGAGTAGCCAGTGAAGCCAGAGTAGCCAGAGTAGCCAGAGGTGCCAGAGTAGCCACTAGAGCCAGAGTAGCCACTGCTGCCTACTAAACCACTATCTCCAGAATAGCCACTGAAGCCAGAGTAGCCAGAGTAGCCAGAGGTGCCAGAGTAGCCACTAGAGCCAGAGTAGCCACTGCTGCCTACTAAACCACTATCTCCAGAATAGCCACTGAAGCCAGAGGCACCACTGTAACCTGAGTAGCCACTGACGCCAGAGCCGCTAAAACCGCTTTTGCCAGAGTAGCCGCTTATGCCAGAGCCAGAAAAGCCTGAGTAACCGGAATAGCCACTAAAGCCTGATAGGCCTGAGGACCCACTGTTGCCAGAGGTGATAAGGACCCAGACGCCAGAGACTTTTAACCAAACCCGATAGGGATAGTCAGTCTCGTAAAATCGCGCTCCATCTATGACGTTTAGCGGCTTAACGTCCGTGGACAAACCTGTAAATGTGTCACCTGCGTAGTGCTGAATTGCCACAGGCTAATTACACTTTGACATGATGGCATTGAAGACCTCTTGAGGTTCAACAAAAGCCTCGATGGAATATGAGCAGTCATGCCAGAAACCAAATGGATCTGGTCTCAGGTAGGATCTCTCCTTAAGAAGGTTTGTGTTGGACTGGTAACCGAAAAGTGTTGGATCAGAACGAGACCAAATCACCACACCTGATTTCTTAGTGTGCGAACACAGGTGAGGGAAAAAGTTGTCTACTGATGCCCATGTGGTACAATTCTCAACTAATCCTTTCAAAGATTCAAGGCTCATGCCAATGAAGGGCTGAGTCTTTTGGAACAGCACCTCATTGGCAGTTCCAACTTGTACGACGGCGTGGCCAGAGACAACCAACTTGTCAATGACCTCTTGCCAATACGGATAATTTTTGGGATTCATGGCCCCATTACGTAATTTAGACGAGTAAGGAGAGATAATGATCATAGGCCGTGCATCACTTTGTACGCGTCAACTAGATTACCACGCCAGTTATTATTGGCCATGAAACTATAGACATTGTATTTGTTCAAGTCTTTGTCTAGCTTGGCAGCGTCAGCAATGCTAATAACTGACTCGCCCAGAAATACTTCAGGGTAGCAAACAGCTAGAAGGATCGTGTGTCCCATTTTATCAGCTTTGTTCTTGATGTCTGGCCACACATGGAGAAAGGCTAAGTGATCACCCAGTCCACTGTCCAACACAATCAGCCAGTAGTTGTTAAACTTGATGCCATTACTTGAGGCCCAGGCATTAAAAGTGTCCTCATCATTTTGCCACAGGGACGTATCTTGGAACAACCTGATGCCACCTTCTGGGTCTCTTAAATGCCAAGTGATGACATCACCCGCCACGAGCAATTTCCACCCCTGTAAGACCATGCTATGAGTGAAGATGGTCTCTTCTCTGTGGCCCACCACTGAGAGATTTTTTGGATAGCCGTGGCTTGCAGCTTCCTTTCTAAAAAGGAAGGTATTGTGAAGGTGATCAACTTGTTGTGTGCCTGTGAATTTGAACCACTGGACATTTTGACGTGCTTTGACATCTCCGATAAGACCAGAGGCTGACAAATCCAAAGGAGCTGGAGAGGACCATGGGAAATGAACTGATGAGGCCACTGCACCCACTCCCTCGGTGGAGATGTGAACTAACAGATTTTCCAAGACATTTGGTTCAGCAGAGTTGTCATCATCAACCCTCCAGATGTAAGGTGTTTCGGCCATATCAATGGCTTTTTGGTGATTTAAGACTTGTCCACGTCCCTCACCTTTCACAACATCAACTCGACATCCTTTCTGTGACAGCACATTGAAAAGATGGCTGTAGACACTTTCATTGAAAAATTCGCCTCCATCACCATCATCAAAGATGATAAGTCTTTGAGGTACCACAGACTGCAAGGATATTGACTGAATGGCCAGAGGCAACATCGTCTTGTATCGTCCTCGTGTGGATATGTGGGCCGTTACAGGGGTTGTTTGTAGGACGGGTGGAATTTTCGAGAAAATTACCCCCAGTTTAGAGTTACTAACCACTGGCTGTGGCTGTGGCTGTGCATTCAAGGTGTGGCCACCTCGATGAAAGATCTGAAAATCTCCAGTCATGTAACCATTTGAAGACCTTATATCACAAGTTCTCTTGATGGTGTAACCACATTTTGAGGCCCTGTCACACCAGTTAATTTCGTAGTCTCGATGTGGAAAGTCCACCGACAAAGGTCCGACCTTATTCCAAGCTTCTCTGGACAAGGCAGCGCAGAAGAAGTGAATGTAATCAACGCCGTTCTTGTTCAACTGCAGGGGTCCACACACAGCCACTTTAGGGTCAACCAATAGTTCTTTGAGTTGATCAATCCACTGTGATGGTTTTTGAGGAAGAAGCACCGCATCATCATGGAGGATGACGACATAGGGACTGGTGGTCTCGGCCACAGCATGGTTTATGGCTGAAGCAACATTTCCGTCATGTTGAAGCCATTTCAACCATGGAACTTTGGGCTGTGTCGGACCCACGGCCACAAACTTAAAGTGGCCATCAGTTACGCGTGTATTGGCTTGAATGGATTCACACAGCTTTTCCAAAGCGGAACCAACACACTTTGTGGGGATAATTATGTCAAACATGCTATACGATGACAGAGGAAAGAATAACTTCTCCGCCATCCGTGCTCTTGGCCTTCCAAATTATTGTCTTATTCGGACTTGTTCCTGATGAGTCAACCCATGACACAAAAGAATCATCACCCGGTGTGGATGGAGTGCTTTGAGCAATGATCTTTAGAACGTCTACAGTGGTTGTTCCAATGAAGTGTGGGTCGTGCTGAACAAGTACCTCGACACTGTTTGCATTTGAGACTAGGTTTATGTTCTCACCAGCCTTGATTCGCCTGAAAAGTAAGACAGTGCCCGATAGTGAGCTGAAGAGGCCCTGTCCATCCGCAACTGTGCCCATGTTTTGAGCACCAGTGACTGTTCCACTGCCACCACCAATTGAGACCCACGTTGTGCCATCCCAGTAGTAGGAAGTGTAGCCATTATCACTTCTAGTGACACGATAGCCAACATAGGTGGTTGTTGGGAATGATGTCACCACGGGCAGTTCTGCCTGTACCCATGTGCCGGGAACCCCTGATGCAATACAATACCATAGACCACGAATGCCATCGACCCAAACGGCATTGACATAGTGTTGACCAAATGCTGGAGGACCAACCACTATGTTGGGTTGGCCACCTACACGAGTGGGCTGACGGCTAAAACCAGGGCCCTCATTTATGATGAAGAAATTTTGCCAGAGAACCTGCTTAAGGTCTGCAGCATTTCTAGGGTCTAGAAGTGTGCTAGGATAGAATGGAGCCGTGGGCAGTGACATACTTAGTAGGTGTATGTGACTATAGTCTCAGCTGGGAACACAGAGCGTGTGGAGTTACGCAGGGCATAGACTCTCACGTCAATGTCCTGATAGGAGCCAAAGGAACTTAGGATCTCGTTTGAGGTTAGAACCAACACATTCACGCCAGAGCCAACCTCAATGGTCTTGACAAGAGTGCCATCAAACTGGCGCAACTCAACCACAGAACCTGGAACAGTGCCACCATCATTGGTTACAGTCCACTGAAGGGTTAGTGTTTGGCCTGACGCATACCTTGGATTGTTGCCATCACCATTTATGATAAGATTTGTAGGTGACAGAGGAGGCGTTGCAGCGGTATAGATTCGCCAAGTAAAGTCTCGTACGTCTGTTCCACTCGCAGAAGTGGCTGTGAGTTGGGTGACTGTGATTCCAGCAGTCTGTGGTGTGCCCAAGACAGTGCCGTTGATAAGGGTTAGACCAGAAGGAATTTCACCCCATGAGAATGTGGCTGTTGTTGGTGACATGGCATAGGGCCTGTAACTGAATGCCACACCCACTGTGCCATCAACAACTGTCTTGCTGGAAACAAGCACCGTGGGTATGGTCATGGAGTCATATGAACCATAGGGGTCTGAAGCGGTGAGGGTGCCTGTCAATAATGTACCGTTGGGATGGACAACAATTGGATTGGAGTTCAGACCAGTGATTGGGTCTGAAATGTTGGTCATTGCCCAGGAGTAGGACAGCACATCGTTGTCTTGGTCTGTGACGATAGCTTGTATGGTTGTTGCAACGCCTGGTTGAATGTTGTCAGGTGACAAGATGTCAAACCGTTGAATCACTGGTGCATGATTCTCAATCAGTGTCACTGAACCATACAGAACCACTGGATCACCCACAGTGGGCGTTATTGTCAACTTGACACGTCGTGAACCTGCGGTTTGATTGGATATTGAAGGAAGCAGAACTGTGTTTTGGTAGACACCACCACTGAGGTTCTGAGTCAAACCGTTACTGCGGTAACCTCCAGTTATGGATGAAAAACCTGTAACACTCGAGAAATCAGCTGATACCCAGCCTTCAGTGGTTAGAAAATCCCACGCAAATGTTGGAGTGCCACCACCATTTGAATCTGTTGCACGACACGTAAAACGTATGGAGCTGTTGGACCCAATTCGTTGAGATTTAGGTTGAGAAACAACCGCAGCTATGATGGGCTTATAGGGCAGAGCCCGTACATCAATGTCCAGCAAGGTTGTGCCACCATTGACATCCACAGCATGTAGTACCTTTGTGGCACTGATGGGCACATTAAAGGCCAGATTGGCTGTGCCCTCAGTGGTTCCGTGGCTCAGTGTGCTTATGGTTGTGGGAGCAACACCATCCAGCCAAACCAATATGGGTGATGAAGAATTTGGGTCTGAAATCTTAGTGGTTAGAACAGTGGCATAGGTGGGCGGCAAGTCGTTGTTAGACAGCGTGGCTGACTGAATCACAGGCGGTGAATTTACCACAACTGAGTCGGACACTTGACTTGACTGACCCCACTCATTCGCAACCACACATCTCCAACCAAGAGTGCCACCCTGATTGATAACTTTTTGAATGGTTCCTGTGGCGGTAGTTTCCACTGAATTGTCCCAGAAATACCAAATATAGGACACAGCTCCTGAAGCCACAACGTCAATTCCAAGGCCATATCCCACTTGAATTGGAGTGGTTCCTGGAGAAAGTGTTTGAGTATGTGATGTAATTGATGGTGCAGATGTAGAAGACGGATTTGGAAGCACTGTTGAACCAACATAGCTGGGACTCAACATCACACGACTGACTTTATTGTCAGTTGACATGGTCAACAACTCTGACAAGGTGTAGGCTTCCTCAACTCCTCCGACACTTGGGTTGATGTTGGCCTCGTGTTCCCAAGAATAAATTGTGCCACTGCTTGTAACTTCAGCCAGCCAGCCCCCTGGTGTCAAGTTTCCAAGGGAAGTTGTGCCACTGGCCACTGTGGACACCTCAGTCAATGAAACGCCTGGGCCAACCCTATAAACTTGTGTCTTAAGTCGGTCAACTTCAACGCCGTCAATAACCAGTTGGTAGGTAATGCCTCTAGTAGGATCATCGACAATACCACCCCAATAAATCTGTATAAGCCATGGAGACGATATAGCCTTGTTGACATAGAAGTCATAGTACGTTTCCTCAGATGTTGAGTTTGGAGACAGCACCATTGGGAATGTGATATTCTGTCCAATGGTAACTTCAACATCAAAACCTTCAAATGTGCTTGCCACCTGTCCACGGTTGTGGGCAGTGACACGCAAACGATAGTGTCCAACTTCTAGAGCAGCTGTCGAAGCTGTGGATGACCACATCAACTGGCCAGTGGAGTAAAGTGACGGCTTGCCATCATAGAGGGTGGACGATTCAGTTGGAATCCAGCCTTGACTTCCGGTGAAAGTTGTTATGCCATACTCATGGCGATAGAGATAGGTTCTGGGCGTGGTTGTATCAGGCACCCCAGTTGAATACACTGACCCACTTGAATTTACTGATAGCTGTGTAGTGCCATTGGTTAGTATAGTAACAGCACCTGATGGGTACTCATTTAGAGGGTTGATTGGAACAGGAGTGACAGTGAATAAGGGTGAAGAAACTGAACCACCAACACCCAACTGGTAAATTGTTCCACTGTCACCCTCGATCCAAATGCGATCCACCAGAGGGTTGGTGTAGTTGGCAGGATTTGGCCAAGGTGAAACTGTTCCAGTGGCCTGGGTGGACACTACTCCACCTGTTACTGAGAATGGAGCCGACACGATTCTGACGTAGCCAGCAGAGGTGTCAGCCAGCCACTCAGGGTTTATGCCACTTGGCAACCCGGTGTTTGGTGAGACGGGGTCCTTGTTGATGGCACTTGTTGGAAGAAAGGCCTCACCAAGGCGTCGTGGAAGAGTCGGAAGAACTCCACCAGCCAAACCTACGAGATTGCGACCAGAGTCTGCAATAAAGCGCCCCTGAACGTCGTAGTTGGCCACTGGCAGTAGATTGCCAGGATACTCAGTGATTGTTCCAAGGCTGGTTACCACCGTGGTTCCACCAGATGTAGAGTAAAACTGGCCAGTTACTTCGACGAGAGTAGACTCTATTTGAAGGTCAGGAGTAACAAATCCAGGACCCACAACCCTAAGGAACCAACGATCACCTGTGGTTGAAACTTCAATAGGTGTAGGTTGAGTGGCCAGCGTAGTTGCCACACCAAAAGGTTGATAGTATGTCTGTACTTCACTTGACAGCTTAAACGTGGACCACAGCTTAAAGTCTTGAATGTAGTACTCTGAGTCAGATGACACTGACATAAAGTCAAGTGTGCTAAAATAATCAGAGACAGGGTTTATGCTGTAGGATGTGTAGTTGCCATTAATGCCAGTGACCAACGTAGCATTCTTTTGACGAATACTAACAAAACGGAAAACAGAGGGTGAAACTGTAAGGGTCGTCTTTAGCACACCGTTGTAGTATATTCCCAGTGTTGTGATGCTTGTCATCTTGACAATCACTGGTCCCATTGAGAATATTGTTTGTGTGGACCCATAAGCCTTAGGCTTAAACCTAAAAGCCAGAGTAAACTCATTCAGTAGTGGATCAATACTGAGTGTGGATTCCAGGCCATGGCAATAGGTTACCCAACCGTTATTAGCATCCCAAACACGATCTTGGGGTATGAGACCCGTGATTGTCATTTGACGAACCACTGGGTACACACAGTCAATTCTGAGATCCTCGTCTGGGTGAGCGTTAAATGGCACCCAAGCACTCAACCCACTTTGCATTGATGCAGAGAACGTACGTTCTGGACATGCCAAAAGTTGGCCATACCGTATGCCTACATAGTAGAGATTAGTACCGCCATGTGCAATCGTTGGCAGCGGATTCTGACCTGAAAGTTCAGTGAATCTAAAACGATACGGGAACGTGCCCTGAACAAGGTACACGCCATAGCTCAACCCAGTGTTTGATTCTGCACTTGCAACAAATTTGCCTGGAAACTTTTCTTCATTGCCATAGACAGGTTCAAGGTCACGATCAAGAATTTCGTGCTCAAGTGGACGAGTCCACTCGTTGACATCAGGGTAAAGAGTGGTGCGACTGCCAAATTGAGAATCGTCAGTCTTGACAATTGAGAAGGTGTCAATCAACACGTTGCTAACGTCAAACACCTCGGCCAACAGGCTATTCTCATTGGCGGTGAACCGCATGGCCCCAAATCTAGGCGGGTTATCAATGAAAGAGTCAGGGTAGCCACCAGCAACAAATCCTCTGAGCGTTGCGCCACCAATACCAGCCACAACATAGGGTATCTCTTTCTGCAGATAACGCTCGTAGTTGTGCTCGTGACCACTGAGAACCAGATCAATGCCTAGGGCGCCAAAATTCCAGCGAAGAGCCGGAAAACCTGGGCTGTAGTTTGTGCCATCTGTGTAGGGTGGATGGTGGAAAAAGGCAACCTTAAATTTGGCTGTACTAGTTGCTAGAGCTGAAACAAGCCAGTTGTACTGGATGCTTCCAACAGTGTTGCCGTCTGGCTCAAACAGGGCTCCACTCGTAAGGTATCCAGAGCTAAGAATGAAAAACTCAACTGGACCATCATTTGGTCTTACTCTGTAATAGTTTTTCGTGTTGCTCTGGAACAGCGATGGAAACTTAGACCTAAACCAGACTGGATTAGCTGGGTCGTAGTCTGTGTCATGATTACCGATTGTTGGGTAAAAAATTCCAGCATCAATGTATGATCCATAGTAGTCGTACACCTTGGCCACATACTCAGCGTCGGCTTGAGACAGCGTCATGCCTGAGTTCAAGCCGTAGATGTGATCGCCACCGGCCAAAACAAAATCAGGGGACCAGCCGTCAATCAAATTTTTGACAGCAAGTTCGTTGCCATCATCAAAACCGTAGTCTGAAACGAAGGCAAATATCTCAGTATTCGCTTTTGGATCATAGCCAAATTGGTCCTCAGGACGAGGCAAAAAGCCAATGGTTCCAACTTGCTTTTGTGATGTGGTAGGCTCGGTACGTATGGTTCCACTGTCAGTCAACAGCCAGTTGGCAACAACAGAATTTCCGCTTGGGAATTGTGTTGGGCGTGTGGCTGAGAACAGGCCTGTGTAGTAATTCAAGTCAACTGACACAGCCCCATAGGACTCAGTGCCAGAGAATGTTACTTGATTTGGGTCACCCTGACTGGATTGTCCTGTGAGTGAAACAGTCTCATAGGGAACCAACTGGTAGTTGGTTACTGAGGACGTAGCCGTGAATATGGGTGTGGCTGGATACCAAGGTGATAGGAGTGAGTCTTTAGACTCAATCTGGTACTGGGTGCCGACAACAGTGTTAAAAGTTACTAACAACTCTGCACTGATAGTCAGTGTGGGTGAGTCATCACCAAAGGATATCACTCGGAAAAATTGAGTGTCACTCGGTGTACGAATAATTGTGAGTGTCGCAGTCCTTGGGTAAATGGGTCCTGGAATACCGCCTGACAACGACGATGTCTTAGTATAGATCAGGGCCTGATTAAAGTATTCAGCATACCCAATGGTGTCCTCGTACAGGACGCCTGTGCTGAATTGGCGAATGTATCTGGTGGATGGCTTTACTGAATTTAGTATTACCTCAGTCTCTGCAGCAAGACTGGTAAGCCATGACGTGTCAACCTGTTGGGTGTTTCCAATGACCTCAGTGGTTCCACTAAATGGGAAGTATGGAGGTGATGCCACAAGCGAACCACTGTTAACTTGCTCAATGATATTTGGATTTGGCTTTACAGGCACTGATCTAGCATTGACAGTGGCCTCTTTAATTGTCAAAGCCAGATTGTAGTAGCTTGTACGATACTTAACGCTGGAAAGACGATCAAAAATGGTGACCTCAAAATCGCCATTTGAGTAGTAGGGTACAATGCCGTCTGTGGCTGAGCCAGCCTCATAGACGTTAGAAGCCAGTTGATACGTAAAGCTAGTTGGACTAGTAACGGTTACAACGTATAGGCCAATATAATCAAAAGGCGTAACGTTGCTTATGTAGACATAGGAACCAGATGTAAGACCGTGTGGCTCAGTGGTGGTTACAACTGCAACTGACGGTGTGGCATCAGTTGTGCTGATAGTATTTACCACATTGGGAGCACTACCCACCAAAATTTCTAGACCATTGAAAGATGCACCTTCGGCCAAGCCCTCCACAGAGATGGTAGATGACAACTGAGCTGTGGCTTCCACATTGGGCTTACCTCCACTCAAGGTGTAAATGCCAGCACTTGGCATGATAATCTCAAGCCAAATTGAAGAATCCTGCGAAACAATGGTGCTACCTGCATCAACTGTGATTCCAGGTGACAGATTTCCGTTAGCGCCTTTGTTGATGAAGGTAACAGCTGTCCCGGTGATGGATCCAACTTCAAGTGTACCTGCGCTGTAGATTGTGACTAGTTGGCCGACACTCATCCAAGACGAATCGGTAACAGTCGTCGATACACTTGAATCCACACCCGGCATCAAGAATGGTGTGCTGACAAGGGAGGTTGGAGGGGCCGTGGTGGTAGTCGCATTGGCCAGAAATGTTCGGCCAGTTGATGACACTACAACATCACCCAAGTTGTAAGTGGATGCTGTGGTGTAAACACCTCTAAAATTAGTCAGTGTCAGACCATTGATCTTCCACTTTATGTACGGATTAGCCCCATTGGCCTGTGAGACAAAATTGGTGTTGTTGAGCAAGCTCAACCGAGTGGCCCAAGTGTAGAAAGGCCCATCACGATAGGCCAGTGGGTCGTAAAACTCTGTGGGCTCAATAGTGGGTTCAACAACCACAGTCTCAGAAAAATCCTGAGTATTGACGTCAAGGCCAACGTCCAGTGGATTTCTGGGTGTCAGTCTTCCCCACAGAGGGTTAACATGGACTGAATCAAAACCAGCAAGAAGACCAGCAATTTCAATTGACTGGGCTGTTCCCTTGATGGGAAGCCGAGAAAATTGGCTGGCCACAAGATCTGCATTCCGTGGATCATCAGCATTGGACGTGGGAAAGATGACACCAATGTTGTTGGCCAAGTAACCAATCATTGGTTGATAAACCGTCTTGAATGGGTCAATGACAGTCTCGACAGAGGAAATCGTTGTGGGGTCAATTCCTAGAACCTCACCCATCCAGGCCTTGGCTTGGTCTTGTGTGAGATTGCCCGTCTCAAAAGCCTGGTAGTTCTTGTCCGATTCCAAGTCAAAACTTAGGACAGTGCGGGTTACATCCAAACCAAACTCATTAGTGTAGTTTGTGGCCACACACGTGCCAGGAATCGGGTGACCAGCAAATGGGTCAATAAGCTTGTTGATGTAGGAAACATAGGCACGGATGTCATCCGTGTGATCTTGAAAGCCAGACAATGTCGCATGCAACACCCCGGTGGTGTCAAGCTCCATGATTTTCGTTGGTATCAAATCAACGAAAAAATTCTCTGGTAGTACAGAAACTGCCATACGAGTTAACTATCTTTTGAGTCCAGTTCTTGGTTATGTCGAAACTTTGCCTCTCGCAACTGTCACCTGACATCGGCAACTTCTTAGCCGTCAACAGACTCAGCGATCTGCAAGCATTCTGACATACCCAGGACACCCATAATCCATGGTGCCGGTGTGTCCTGGGTTTTTTATTTTTCCATATACCCCGCAAGCTTGAGTGGTCATAACCACTGGAGAAGAACCAAACGTCTCCGTATGAAAGACCAAGCTGTGATAAGGAGCTCGCTAGTGGAAGAGTTGCCTTGTACTTTGCACTCACTCCTTAGGGCTTTGGCCTTAACGATGTTTCCGCTGCTAACTGCAGCAGGCTCTGGCTCTCCTGTCTGGTTGTCCTACCTTCCTATAGGGAGAGTCTTGTCGACTCCCCGTTAAGTGCATAGTTTTATGTTGACATTCCAAACCTTTATGTCAAACTTAAGGAAATCAAGCCAAGAATCCCAAAATATCCAAAAGAAGTGGGAGTCAGTTATTCGCAACTTCCTCAGTGATGAGATACTGGACCAAATCGACCGGTCCCCACTGATCATACTCATAGAGCAAGAGCTCATTCTCCTGGGTGACCCCTTCTGGGAGGATCCAGCTATAAACACCAAGAAGGACAGACTCATTGGACAGATACCCATAGCAAGGATCCAAGGGCACTATCTCACTGAGATTCACAGGATCAAGTATGAACCATTCCCACAGCTATGGCTTTCATGGGGAAGACAATTCATCAATGACGACTGGGTCAAGTATGTGACCAATCGCTGGCCCCAACATGAGATCTTCTACACCTACGCCTATTTCAACCACGAATGGTACGACAATTCTGCCGGTACAATACCCGGCCCAGATAGGTCAGATGGTTCTGCTCCGCCGTTTAATCTCAGGCCGTAGTTACCCTATGACTGCCAAACTGGCAATAGACTGGGCCCTGCTTGAGGAGCAAGGGGAACCCATACCCAATTTCACCATCCCTGGCATGGATGAGTTCCTTGCTGTCATGAGGATGGAGGACCCACTCCAAGACATGGGACCAGAGGAGGCCTATGCCAAGATTGAAAACTTTGTCATGGATCACTTGGACGATATTATCGAACTGTCCAAACCATGGGCCCAGCATTACATCGACAAGGGGAGCAATGAGAATTGGCTTGAGATCATGGTAAAGATGGCGTCATGGTTTCTAGTTGACAAGCTGATGAAGGAGTCTGGTCACTATGACTCCATCCTGGAGAGATACCACTCATGGGCTATCTCTGATCACATAGGTGACAGAGTGGTTGCAAAATTCAGGCAGCTGGGCTTGCCAGTGAGAAGAGACACCATGAAAAAGCAATGAACACCAAACAAATCGCTAAACAGATCATTGCCTCAGTTCTGGCTGAAAATCTAGAGACCAAGGTGCCGGATGGTATAGCCACACAGTTCCTCATGATGGGTGATCCCTTCCATGAGGATGAGGAGACCCTGATGAAGAAATACAGGATTCTCTGGGAGACTGTGGTCAAGAAATTTGACACGTTTTGGAGGATGGCCCAGAGCACTTCCCCAGAGACCAACCTAACAGCAGTGAAAAAGTACTTCAGGCCCATGGTGTACGACTACTACTTCAGACTTATCACTGCGGCTGGATTGCCACCTCTTAATGATGTTGAATACCACCTTTTTGCCAGTATCGTTGAGCTGATCACTGATGACACCGCAGACTACATGAACATGGCCACCACATGAATAGACCAGATAGCATTATCAATGCCTTGAGAAGGATCCAGAGCCGTGGGCTTCGTGAGGATGAGGGAGACATACTCCACGACATCTTGCATGGCCGATCACTCATGGACGAACGGGAGAAGAAGGTGGAAGCCTGGAAGGCATTCCTGGCCATGGACCTGGACAGCATGCTCAAGAGGGCCACTGGTCTGGACAACCTGGAGAAATTCAAGCGGACCTGGAAGACAGATGAGGAGTACGAGGAACCAGGCACTGATGAGCGTGCCCAGTATGAGGAGGCCATGTATCCAGGCATGGACATATACTACCCCATTGAGGACAGAACCCCAACCATTGACCAGCTCAGAGTGAAGGTTCAGAAGGAGGTCCATGCCAAGCTACGTGAGCTTGGTTTTAACATCCAAAAATTGGGCTGGGACTCAGAAACACAGAAAGATGTGTCTGGCCAAATCAGGCGGGCCATTGAGGGCTATGTCAGAGCCTGGGTCACCTACAATCGCTTGGATGACTGGGATGCCATGAACGTACTCTACAGATGAAAATCACACCAGAGGACCTTATCTATGGTTGGGACCCACTCAAGGAGGACCCAAGATTGGGCTTCAAAAAGCTTACCAACAAGGATGGGATCCTCCTAAAGGGGATCAAGCAGTATCTCTATGATGCTGAGTACATCTCTGGCTTTGGATCACCAGCCACAAATGGCATCATCAAACTGAAAAATGCCTTGAAACAGAAACAGGACGCCATAGACCTTGAAAATGACTCCTGGACCAAGAAAAAATTAGAGCATGACCTGCTGTCAACACTAAAAAACGTGGCCGTTAACATCATTGATGAGGTGGTTGTGGACTCCTCGCTCCAGATGGAGAGGGAAGGCTACGATTTAGCGGGAGACATACCCAGTGATCTTATGGGTGACATGGTGGAGTGGACCCTTGAACAGCTTATCAAACTAGGCATCCTTCCAAATGATGAAAATATCTTGGCTAGGATTAAACATTCGTACATATGAGCACAACACAGGAGTGGAGACAACGCAGCCGTAAGTTGGGTGGTAGCAACCACTACGGATTGGAGTGCGGCATGCTCCAGGCAGGTGGACCAGCCAAGATCACTGCCAACTTTGGTGACTTCAGCGTGAGGTTTGATGGCCACACCATGGCCTCGAACCTCCAGAAGCAGGGACTGGTATGCCACACTGACTTTATGTGGGTTATGAACCCCACCTTTGTGCTCGTCAATGAGTACGTTGACGTGGGGTCTTTGCTGCCTGAGGGTTTTATCACGGAGAAGATTCTGCCCATAATCACGGGTGATGATCGTGATGACATGTCCATGTTTGCAATCATTGCCACGGATGCAAACACCACCCAAAACATCTATGTCAGAGTGACTGACTCATCAGACAACGCGGCCTTTACCAAGTCCCTTCAGACCAGATACCAGGCTGAGACCAGATCTAATGATGAGGACGAGAACGAGTATCCCTATGGTTTCCACGATTGGCTTACAAACGAGTTGCACATGGACAAGACAGATGTGGGTGTGGAAACCCTGATGAGACTGCTTCAGGAGCAGTATGGCATTGAGGTGCCACTCAGAGAGGTCATGGGCAAGATAGCCTACATTCTTTGCAAGGCTAATGATGCAGCTCTTGAGGATTACACGTCCAAATCAGAGGCCATGGAAAAGTATTGGCCACACATCGAAGGAACCTCATATGAGCAGAGGTTCATCAATATGGTCACTGGTGCTGACATTCTTGACAGCCAGAGAGTTAAAACATTTACATCAAAGATTCTAGGCGAGTAGGTTCTTAGTAACCTATGGGAAAAAAGCATACCATCCACTTGCCAAACGGAAAATCGTACCCAGTCATCGTCACGGAGGATGATGTGTCAGCTGATAACATTCGTGACTTCATGGCCTCACACCCGGCTGTGACTGTCAATGTTGAGTTGGCCGCAGGCAAGCAAGCCTCACTGCTTCTGTGGGGTGATGTGTTGAAGAATTCCTACATCACCATTGAATGACCCACGACTTCACCTACCTGGACCTGGTAAACAGGGTCCTCACGGAGGGGAAGCTTAAGAAAAACAGAACGGGCATTGACACCATTGGAATTTTTGGTGCTCAAGCCCGTTTTGATTTGGCTGATGGCTTTCCACTCCTCACCACCAAGAAGGTCTTCTTCAAGGGCATAGTTCATGAGCTGCTCTGGTTCATCAGTGGCAGCACCAACATCAAGTATCTGGTGGACAACGACGTCCACATCTGGGATGATTGGGCCTATCAGCGGTACTTGAAATTTGTCTCTAAAATTGTGGTCATGGGTGGAATTGATAAAACCACCTTGAGTCAAGCAGACTTCATCCATCGCATCAAGACAGTGGATGAATTTGCCAAAATCTGGGGAGATCTGGGCATGGGCACGTATGGTGGCATGTGGCGTGCCTTCCCATTCTACAATGACTACGATACAGTGGCACCCTCAGAGGGCAAAGAAACCCTGGACACTGTCGATCAGCTGAGGAAAGTCATTGAGAAACTCAAGACCAACCCAGATGACAGACGCCTCATCGTATCAGCCTGGCATCCCTACTGGGTGGATCACTGTGCATTGCCTCCCTGCCATGTCTTGTTTCACTTCAACACAGAGGTGCTCTCAGATGGACGTAGAAAGCTAAACTGTCTGCTATATCAGCGTAGCTGTGATCTCTTCTTGGGTGTGCCGTTCAACATCGCCAGCTATGCCTTGTTGACGCACATGGTTGCACACTGTGTGGGCATGGTTCCAGGCGAATTTATCCACACCTACGGAGACCTCCACCTCTATGTCAATCATGTGGAGCAGGCCAGATTACAGGCCACACGAGATCCACACTTGTCACCACAATTGGCATTGAACCTGGCAAAGAGAGACCTCTTCCATTTCAATTACGATGACATACAACTGCATGGCTACAACAGTCACCCAGCTATCAAAGCTGAAGTGGCCGTCTAGAGACCAGCCTCTTTGTAAGTCAGCTTCACAGCGCCTGAGTCAATCAGGCGCTTTCTGTTTTTAAGGTGGGCATCAGCGACCAAGGCTTTGTTTTCACCCAAGTATTTGACAGCCAAGCCCTCCTCAACCATGGTCTCATTCAGAGACTTGGACATGTTCTTGGGGTCTAAAATGTCACCCAGTATGCGGCCAAATTTCTCAGTGGAGTCTGAGAGAACGGTTCGAATAATGACATAGTTCTCACACTTCTCAATGAAGTGCTTGACGTAGTCTTTGCTATAGGTGCCAAAGACCTTCTCAACCTTGTCAGCCGTACGACTCTCAGGGGTGTCTATGCCGTTGAATCTGACCTTCTGATTTGACAAGACCACATCAAAGCCCAGGTCAATGTCAACCACAATGGTGTCACCATCAACCACCTGTTTTACGCGAGCATGATATTCAAAAGGCATAGAATCAAATGGTTACTTCTTCAAACTCAAGATCCATGTCATCACCTTTTTGAGTGTGAAGATCAACAAGTTCTTGGGCAAGCTGTATAATTGAACGACCAATTTGAGCTTCTCTACTATCTTCCGGAGCAATGTCATAGGGTTCTCCTAGTTGTACTTGTTTGGATTGTGGATCCGTTTGAAATGAGACAGCCAGCATGTCAGTGATCACATCATCAATGTGTTCCTTCACACTCTTTTTGCCATGGCAATGCCACTTCTTTCGGCTTAAACAGTTTGGCTTGTTTCTGTCCTTGCCAGCACAATCATATCCAGCTTTCTGTGAGATTCCATAGGATCTGGCACAGTATGAATCCCCAGCAGAGGTGCCAGGTTTGATCTTGTAGCCTTTGGCTCCATAGGAGACAGTACGTTTTCTACCTGTCTTGGAGTCGGTGTATGACTTGGAAAATTTCTTGCCTTTGGCTGGCATAACAGGCTAACTACAGCCTATGGGTAGTAGACTGTTGAGTGGGGTGTTGTAAGGCTGAATGGGGAAAGGATTGTGGTGGCCTGAAAATTACACTCAGTGGGTTTGATCACATTAGCGCTGTATGTGATACCGTCCATGACTATAATAGTTTGGTTAGAGTGGAAGCCATCACCCTCAATTGTGACGTACAGAGATGAGGGTTCTTGCACAACGTACGTGATGATGGGTGTATCATTGGGCTCTCTTACACCAAAAGTGCCAATGTTAGTTCCATCCACCGTTATGACATAGTTGCCATTGGGAACAGATGGCACCTCAAATGCTGCAAAATTGTCAGTCCAAGTTTCTGGAATCACATGGGTTTCACCAAACATGATAGTGGTGCCTAATAACTTGGTGCCAACAATCTCAACATGGGTGCCAATTGGGCCATAGTTTCCATTAAGAGAGGCCGTACCTTGCCAAACGGACCCAGCATCTGGACCCCATTTTTGATAGAATACTGACGCCATATTCTGAACATCAGCCAGTGTGCAGTCATACCAGGATGATGTGTCGTACCCCAAATCAATCTCTAGCCGGGCAAAGGGGTGATTGGTCATGGTGATGATGACGTGCTGAAGACCATAGTTGTCATCATTCTGGTACACATGCACACCTGGATTAGTCCACTCCAGCTTGATAAACTGGAATTGGTATGTCTTTTTGTCAACGGCGTATTGTATCTGTTCGCTAGTCAGCACACCATACCTACGCGAGTAGTTAGGCCATGCGAAAGACTGCATCACGAAGAATTTTAGGCGAATCCACTGAGTCTTACGACATTGATGACAAGCCGGCCGTGGCCAAGGCTAACGTAAAGGAAGTTCCAAAGAGTTTCTTCAAGTACACAGTCTCTGGCCCACAATTCCGTCCTGTGGGTGACGTAATTCTTACGGACAACCTTACTCCTGGAGCCTACAAGATTGGCCATGACATGAGTGGCATGTTCCTGGAGCAGATACAGCCAAACACTGACGAGATGATGGTGTTTGAGGATTCACCCATGCACAAGGCTGTCAATGAGATTGCCACTTTCTGGGATCGCAAGGACCACTACAAGAAGCTTGGTCTGATGCAATCACGTGGCATTATTCTCTACGGACCTCCTGGATCTGGCAAAAGCCTGGCGCTACAGCAGGTTGGTGAGGCCATGGCCAAGAATGGAGACATCGTGCTAATGGCCAACTCACCAGACCAGATTTCTAGCGCTCTAAATGCTGTCCGGCAGATTGAACCTGAACGTCGCATTGTGGTTACCTTTGAGGAGGCTGACGAGCTGGCGTCCTATGATGAGCGAACCTTGCTCCGTCTCATGGACGGTGATCTGAAGGTTGACAGAGTTTGCTACCTGGCCACCACAAACTACATTGATCGCCTGTCACCCAGACTTCAACGTCCTGGCCGGTTTGACAAGCGGATCTATGTGGGTCCACCTAAATTTGAACACCGTCTGAAGTACCTCAACCACAAGCTCAAAGGCATTGCTGAGGATTCGGCCATTCAAGACATGGCTAAGAAAACTGAGGGACTTTCTTTTGGTCACCTACGTGAATTGATTGCTGGAGCATTTGCGATTGGCGATCCAGTGGATGAGGTCATCATGCGTCTGCGTGACTCTCGCAACATCAAGGAATCACGCAAGGGTGGTGTGATCAATCGTATCATTGGCTAACATGCCCATCTCAAAGAAACAACTTGCACCAGTTGTGCAGTCATTCAAGGCTAAGGCTGAAACGCTGAGGCCTGACAATGACTTGCAGAATGCTATGGGCCCACAATCTTGGAATATCCAAGTTGGCAAGGCCACGCAAGACTTTGAGAACTATCTCTCCCGTATTGCCAATCGAATCCTTGGACGCTTGGAAAAAGGTGAGTATGCACCAGCCTCTGCGATGAACAATCACAAGCGTCCCATGGACATGGATGACGAGAAGAAGGAGCTTTCCAAGATTGGTGGAAAAGCCACTCGTGAGATCTCTAAGATCCTTGGAGTCTAGAATAGACACTCGTATCTGGTGCCTTTGTCCTTGCTGTCTGGTCCAAGGACAGGGAAAACATACTCGTATCCACGAATCTTCTCCAACTTCTCCAGAAGAGCCAGACTATTTTTCCTTAGTCGTGGGTGTTGTCTGTCAATAAACATGACGATCTCACACTCATTCTTGCCTGTGGGTTTCTTTCTAATAAAACGGCCCAGAATCTGTGACATTAGTTCATGGCTGACAACGTGATCGGCCACGATGCCAGCCCTAAGCTCTGGTATACTAACGCCTTCCTTAACCAGTGGACTGACCAAGACAGCTCCAGGCGTTTTCTTGAGCCATTCAAAAGTCTCATCTCTTTCCTTGGAGTCATGGGTTGAGAATAGTATCTTAACTAGATCTGGATTCACTAGCTTTGAGATACTGGCCTGAAGGATAAGGATGTGAAGGGTTCTTGTGGCTACAACCAACGTGGGATGACCCTGGTCAGAGAAGTGTTTGGCCCAATCTGCAATCAGCTGGTTTCTCTCCTTGAATTGGATGATTCCTAAGTCATTCACTCGTTCCAACAAACACCATCGAGATTCAATCTCAAGGTCGTCATCGTCCACTTGGACATGATGCATATTCTGAGTGGGTACCAGCTCACCTTTTCGGTCTCTCTTGAGACCATCTTCCTCACCCTGTCGGTAATCACCAGTTCGCTTGTCTGGCTCTGCTTTCTCAAAGACCGGCCCAATGTATTTGGCCTTGGACCACTGGTTATCAATCAACGCCCAGGCTGGACTCTCAGGACGGGCTGCATGAGGTAGGTGTGCAAACCTGTCTTTCCAATCCAAGTTATCAATGATGTAAATTGTGGGTTTGGCCACACGACCCACTCGAATAAGAGGGTCCACTTCTACCCTATTTCGTATGGGACCAACAAGACCGTGAATTCTGGAAAAGGACACAACGTCGTCTTCACGAGTGGTGTCTGACGCGCCAAGTCGAAAGAAAGCTGGAGTGGACAGCAGTATTCTCTGCCAACTCTCACTAGATGAATGGTGGCTTTCATCAACTAGCACTGTCATGAAAGTCCTGAACCACTTCTCATAGGCCAACTCATCGTAATTGGCATGCATACAGGCTGCAGTGGCCACAACCATGTCTTTGCCCTCACAGTTCTTCTTGCCTCCACCAAATTGGGTTATATCCCAATCAGGAAGGAATTTCCTAGACTCACGATAGACTTGGTTGATAAGTCGTTCAGTTGGAGTAAGATAGAGGAAACGAGATTCAGGAAATCTTCGTTTGATCATCGCAGCCGCAGCACAAAACATGGCTGTCTTACCACCACTGACCGTGACTTTGTGAACTCCATGGCCATGGTTTAACCAGGATGCAATGCACGACTTTTGATTGCCATCCAAGTCAAAGTCTGATACAAGTAGGCCATCTGGGATGTCGTCAACCACCAAACCATGGAATGGGCTCTTGATCAGCTTCTCCTTGTCCACCTCAATGCTTAATTTTTTGCAGGCTTCTAATATTGAGTCTTGTAAACCACGAAGGGCTTTGCCAGCTTGGGCAGCACTACGCTCAATCAGGCGCATATAGCCATCCCAACCCTTCTTGCCACCACTCATCTTGTAGAGTTGGTACGAGTCAGCCCTCCAATAATTGGGTGGCCTTATCTTGGTTTCCTCTATGAGTGAGGAAAGCTCTTTGGCATCACCCTCAATGTGAATGTAGATGGCTGTCTCTCGTAGAAAAATCATAGATCAAATCGTGACACCCAGGCATCAAGTGGTTGGTGGCCCACTCGCTCACCATCAGGCTTGGTCCACCAGAAAAACATCTGCTCTTGAATTGTGGTCTTGTAGCCAAATTGAAAGAGGTACTCACACATGGCCAAATGTTTGGCCTGTGAGACGTGGGTCTCCAAGAAGATGGTTTTGAAAAAGGTGATATCACGTCTGTGCGCTGACCACAGAACATCATACTCAGAACCCTCAATGTCCATCTTCAACACTGCACGACCCACATAGTCTTGGTATCCTCGAGTTACTTCCTCCAAAGGCATGCTAAAAACCTTGGAACCCTTACCCACAGATGAATTGTTGTCATCATCGCTGATAAAGACTGGATCATAGTTGTGACTAAGGGCCCTGTTGTGAAGTATGAAACAATGATGATTACCAAAACTGTGGTTCAATCTCTGGTAACTTTTTGAGTTAGGCTCAATACACACGACCTTTTCAGCCCCACCATGAAAATGGGCCATGTAGGCAAAAGTGCCCACATGCGCTCCTGCATCCACAACTAGGCAGTCCTTAAAACAGTCCTTGCTAAGGAAATACCCATTACGAGTGACAACTTCATCAAAAACTCCAGGGCTTCCTTCGTGTAAAAATCCTAAATCAATATTCATGTCTATCCCGCGTGATTTGCTTCTATTATTCGCCTAAACTCATGTACACATTTATTTTCTGGACAACTTCATCAAAAGATATTGCGCTCAGGACTGCACACTGTGGCATGTGGGCTGTGGGACAGTATTGAGGAAAGGAAGTTGTGTATGCATGACAGGGAGCCATGTGACATGCATCTCTCTTGAAGATGGGTGAATGATTCCTGTAGTATCGCACTCTGGTTTCTGGATCAATGGGTCCCCATAGTCCAACACAAGGTATTCCTTGTGAACCAGCAATGTGGGCAACCATGCTGTCTGGTGCCACACAGACCTTAGCTTGGCCAATCATAGCCCACAGCACTCTAAGATTGGGGGCCGTGTATGGTACCACGTTGAATGGACACTCTTTTAACATGTCTTTGAAAACATGGGTATGCCCAATGCCATCATAGACAGCATACCAAATGATGTCAGGGAATGCTGACGCCACATGCTTTAGTAGACTTACAGATTCATCTGGGGTTAAAGACCTCACACGTGATGCAGCTGATAACTGGAAGATTCCAATCCGTCTGCCAAAGATCAGCTTACTAGCAGAGTCAATCTCGTCGGGCGTAAAGCGTGGAGCCACACACTTCAATGCTGGGTCCACAGACAAAGGGTCTATTCCAACCTTGAATAGCATTGAGTCCAGTGGGTGAAGTTGAGGGTAGTGCTCATCCAAATTAGCTATCACCTCAAACATGAGGTGGTGGTCAAAAAGGTTAAACACTGACAAGTCCATGGGAAGTACATTCACTGAACTCACCCACGATAAATTAGACCAGCACTCCGCATTTCCTGGGTCAACAAGGACATGAACTTTATAGCCCATGTTGTGCAGTATCAGGGTAAGAGGCCAAGTCATAACTTGGTCACCAAAACCGCCACAACCATTGTAAACAAGAACGTGACCGCCCTCACCTTTTCTGGCCACAAAATTGGCCAATCTTGGCTCCAAAAGTGATTGTTTGAGTATGGATTTTTGGAAGTCTTGGCTCTGTGAAAGCTTCACCAGCTGTGCACGGCCAAAAACGTAGTGGCTTCCAGGTAGGCCCTTGAATACAGACTGGCCGGTACTCTTGTTAAAATGAAGCTCAACCTGCTTGTGGAAAGTAATGATGTTCATTGGAAAAGCTTTCTACGACCCACAACCTTGTAACCACGACTGGAGAGACGAACGTCTTTCACTGTGTTTTCTTGTGTGATGTCTTGTGGGGTTTGAATCTCACTAAGAGTGCCTTCCATCCGGATGAACTTACGGTGCTTAAAGGCATCAGCCAAAAAATCAGGGTCCCCAACATCAAACTTCCCATCCCTTACCTTTGTGAGGAATTCTTTCATAGGGACAAGAACTGTAGTTAGAGACGTATGAAGCTAAAGAAACAAGCTGGACAATTCAACACCTACAGTGCTGAACTCACCTATGGAGAAATCCTTGTGCTACGTAATGCCCTACAGAAGAGCCCAGGCATGGGACCTGAGGCTGACGAGATGCTCGAGGGCTTTAACTGGTACCTTGAAAAGATGCCAGAACCTGGTGAAGAAGGTGACAAGAAGGAAGGCACCTCTGATAACCCAAACATGGCCAAAGATAAGGCTGATGATGCGCTAAGTCCCATGCTGCTTGAACCAGCTCCAGGCCAAGAGGAGGAGAAGATTGCTGGAGAAGAGGGCAAAGTTGCAAACGATGAAGAAACGCTGGCTGACAGATTGGGAGTGAATGCTGAGGAAGAGGAGTTGCCTGAGCCTCCCACACGCTAATGAACAGCCCGCTCATCACTGACAGCTCACTAGGCTCAGAAAGTTTCAAAGTTCTGAGCCTCAATAATGCTTTGTACAAGCATTCCTTGGAGGGGTTAGACGCCCACGACTCTGAAGGCATTGTGGCATACACTGTCTCAGACTCAGGCGGCAACAGCTTGAGTGTGTATAGCTTGTTGATTGGTGGGCAGAATCAAAGTGGCACCAATCAAAAAGTATACCTACCCATAAAAAGCTTCACTCCAGTTCCAGCTATCACAGGGCTTTTTGAGTACAGTTTTGTGGGACTTGGGTCGGTGCCAACAGCGGAATCCACAAGTTTAACCAACATTGGCTTTCAAAGCCAAGATGACTTTAGCTTGGCTCTGGTGGATTTGACTTTGGAGATTAACTCAGATGCTAATACCACCGCTGATGAGAAAACAGCCCTGACTAATCTGCTTAGCACACTCCAGTACGGATCAGCTGATCAAGACTACGAGCAAGTGGTGAACGGTGTTACCTACACTGTTCACCTCACAATCTACACCTCACAGGCCTATATCCTTGTATCATACCAAAGATGAGTGTTGCCAACATACTCACGTCTGAGGAAACTCTGTCCTTAGAACAACGAGCTGCACAAGCTCAATCAGCTCTTGAGGCCCACGTTGAACAGAACCATGGCCAAACACACTTGGGTTTGCTGATAACAACCCCGGCCAATCCCTATAAAGACAGTGCAGGTCAAAGTTGGCCATCAACAAATGCAAGAATTGCTGTGGTGCAAATCAACGGTGTGAAGTACTACATTCCAGCCGAAATAGTGACATGAACTCATCTCAACTGATCACTGCGAATGATCTTGCGTCAATCACGGCCCAAGTTGACTTGTTGGTGGCCAACATAGAGGCTCATCGCAATCTAGGCATAGCTGTTTCTCACGGCAACATAACTGTTGTGGACGAACCAATCTATGACAATAGTTCCACGCCCTTTGATGACTCACCCAACTCTCCCATAGGCAACAAGGTTGGCACAGTCACCCTTCAGATTGTGGCGAATGGCCAAATCTACAGAATACCAGCCAGTCTATCACCCTATGGCCCTCCAAGGGTTGCCACCATAACCCAACAACTAAACACTGAGGCATTTAGTCTTGCAGGTGAAGGTCAAGCACAACCCGCAGTTAGAGTTTCATGCCAATTCACAGCATCGCAGGCCACTACCATTACGTGGCAAGTGTATGTGGGCAGTGCTTGGGTTGATATCAATGCCATTTACTACTATTTTGGTGGTGCCCAGTATTTAGGACAACAGTCTCATTGTTTCAAGGCGTCAACAACACCTTCAGCTGCGGTCCCCTTGCCTAACGGGGCCACGTTTGATTACAAAAATACTGATGGCACCGCAGGGTCCTCAAATTTGATCTCAGGGGTGATGACGTATACAACACCCAGCTATAGCCAACCATCCGCCCAGACAGCATCAATACAACTGGCCTTCTTTTCAAATGATACCACAGGTAAAATCACGTTGGGAAAGATTAGGCTGAAGATTGACAACTCAGCCATTGGTGGTGGAATTCGCTACTCAGGCGAGTGTATCTGCACTTTGGAAGATCAGACTGGTTCTTGGATAGTGTCAGCCATTGAACATCCCTGGACTGATCTGGAGCTCAAGAGACTGTTCAGATTTAAGACATGGGCTTGCAAGCATCAAGCCTATGAGACATCAATCTATAGAGGATCTCTGGGACGTGAGTTGGTTGAAAGAATTGGGGCCAGATTCCACGAATCTGGACTAAAAGAAAAAGTCATCGCCATGCTGAACTCAAACATGACGATGACTCAAAGATACTCAACCTACAGAACACTCATCAAAGAGTGTTTCAAGAGGTATTGGCCTGATTGCCCTAATTCACATGTTCAGAAAGAATTAGGCAACAACGATGCCAATGTATGAGATAGCCACTCTGGTATCTGCTGTGTAACCAGCAGGCAGAGTTATCTGTATGGTACTGGCCGGCGTGATCACCTTGTAGGTCTGACCAGCTGTTTGAAATGCGTCGTCCACCGTAACAGTCACAAAGGTGTTGGACGTGGTAAACGGTGAAGGCAGAGTCAAAACAAGATTGCCTGTTCTCATCATCACCAACAACTGACCTTGGATTATTCTGAATGTGTTAGCACCAAGAGTCAGAGTGGTCACACCAATTGTGTAGGACCCAGCACCGTTAGTAAGAGCAGCATAGCTTCCTGAGGCAGAAGTAGTCGTGCCCGAATAGCTGGTGGTGATGTTGGCCGTTGTTGAGGCAATGGATGAAGAACCACCTGAAAACCCGCTGATTCCCCTCAATCCACCGGGTGAAACACCCACTCCTGAGGAAATCACACCACCTCCAGATTGACTATAACCAGCTGGATTTGTGGCTGAGATCTGATTGGTGGATGTTTTAGAGGCAACTTGCAGATAGCCAGCTGTGGCAATGTAAATGATCTGACCCACAGTCATCCAAGTGTTGTCACCCACATACACCGTAACACTACTTGTTTCACCCGGCATCGTGAAATTGGTTGTCACTGTGGTGTAAGCTGGGCTGCCAGTGCCATTAGTTCCACTGTAACCTGAGAAACCAGAGGCACCTCGTGTGCCAGAGAAGCCAGAGTTGCCAGACACACCAGATGTCCCTGAATATCCAGAAGCACCACCACCATTTGTGGGAGTGGTGGGAACCAACAGTGAACCTTGAACCTCAGCCACAGGTCTCATGGTGATCTGAACATCAGCACAAACCTCGGCTGTTGTGCTGCCGATGTTAGTCACCTTAACGATGAACTCACCCTCACCATAGAATGTGGTTTGACCACTGACTTCACTCAGTGTAGAAGCCACAGACAGGCCAGTGGTGGCTCCATATGTGGATGACCACAGGACCTCAACACGAACAGTATTTGAAGGTGTTGAAGCCACAATGCCATTCAACACTCTCGCTTCAAAGCCTGAAGGTATGCGGTAGTTCAATACCACGGTGGACTGTGATGAGGAAAGAGATATACGAGGAATGGGCAAGTCAACAATCTGCTCCTTGTTGTTGACCTCAGATATGATCTGATTGATCACCTCAGCCAAGATGTTGTCTCGTTGTGCCAGATTACGGGTGGCAAAGGATATTGACGTGGCTGAATTGGCATCCGTGTTGGTAAGGTGTCTTACATCACCATTACCATATGGGAGTCCAGCGGCTTTTGGAAGTATTAGAGGCGTAATCATGGCTTGTAATTGTACTCAACTTTGTCCGCAAAGGACTTGTATAGTTTGAGATGAAAGCGAACACGTTCATCTAGGAAAAAATATCGTTGAACTTTTTCAACTCCACCCTCCTTTGAACGCTTAAAATTCATTGAAACTGACTTGCCCTTAATTATCTTAGGCGTGATTGACCCCACATGGCCAAGATTAACTTTGCTAAGATTGGTAACAGCTTCCTCCACTAGACTAACAAGACAGTCATGGACTTTGTTGGCTTCAACATAGGAGAGCTCGCAGTCTGTCATAAACCTGCGAATTATCTTGGACTTCGTGATTGATTTTGACTTTTTAGTCATGAATAACTGAGTCCTAGAGTGAGAAACTGATTCAAAGCCTGAACCTGTATAGCCACATTTATTTGGCGTTGATTGGGTTGTCTCTCAGTGGATATTGAGATGACATTGACTCTGGGTTCAAATTTTGCAATAGCCTGATTCACCTCTTGCTGGACCTGGGCTTCAAGAACAGAAGTGTCTGGCTCAAAAACTAATTTGCTAATTTGGGTGCCAAAATCAGGGTTCATCAGACGCTCACCTTTCTGTGTTAGTAGCAGATTACGCAAGTCAGATGAAATGACTTGAATGTCTGAACCACCATTGAGTATCCATCGACCCACTGACGCATTATCAGGCAGAATTGGACCACGCAGAAACCCACGATTAACAGCGACTATGGCCGCTGAGCCCACATCCAAGTAGATGATACTTAGGTCAGTTGTTGGTGTGGGTGACTTGAAATTTCTGCCTAGTACCTTGATAACGTAAAAACCCTTATTGACATAGGTGTGGGTGTACGTTCCAGTAACAATATTACTTGACTTAAGAGTCGACGGTATTTCAGTGGATGTTCCGTCACCCCACTGAATGTTTCCAGTCAAATACGTGAGAGCCGGATCAGTCTCTGTGAGTATCACAGAGACTGTAACTGTTTGACCCTTCAGAGTATGACTTGTCGTTGTCGTCATTTGTTCAGTCGAGTATACCTACGCCAAGCGGGTTCGCTCTCCTTATCAGACTCAAATACTGGCTTTGGACCTTGGTCCTGAGCTTGGGTTTTTGGTTGTTCAACTGATTCCTTGATAATGAGTGGCGTGATCCTGGGTTTTTGCTGATTCTCGTTAAGGGTCATCTTAGGACCATCAATTGCAGCTTTGCTGACCTCAAAGCTATTTCCAGCCATCATTCGTCCATCACCACCCACCATGACACTGTCTCCCTCTCGAATACGAGGAAGCGACAACACATCAGAAGCCTTGCGATACTTTTTCTTGGCATGGTTATCAACATTGGAGGCCTCAACAATGGACTTGATCTTCATCATGATCTGTGATTTTTCTGGATCAAGGCGTGAACGAATGGTTTCAAAAATTCTCTTCAGATTGTCTGGGTTGCCCTTGGCTTCAAAAGCAGGGGCTTCCATAGGCGATGGCAATGCTGTCATAAAGACATTGACAACATTGTCTGGCAATCTGAGGTAACGCTTGAAGATAAGTTCAACCCATGCTTCTTTAGGAAGATTATAGGCTGCCATCACATCAGCCAACTTGCCAAGGATATCAGCTTGGGTGGAGAGCAAGTCCAGTTTCATCTGATCTTCCAACCCACCAATGTCAGCCATCTTGGCTTGGATGTTCAGAGAATCAAGGTTGGTCTTGCCCTTGAGGATAGCGTGAAAATTGCCCAACCAGGTGTACTGAGAAAGGATTGGCTTACGAATGGACCGAACCTTACGCAGAAACCGAATGTCTTGGGCCAGAAGAGACTTTCCAGAGGGTGCATTCTGACCACCAGACTCACCGATACCAAACCAACTCTTGGGCATACCAAGGATGGAATAGAAAAGATCTGTCAGCAGCTCGATATCATAGACGTCTGGGACGTTAGCTGTACCAGCCAATTTTGTGATGGTGTGCTGGAAACCTTTTGGCATAGCCACCCACAGGACTGAGTCCAAAGCCCACGGGTTGTAGAAGCTCTTGAAATCAGTGGGAGCTGACATGCTGTCGGTGTCACCTCGTCCATAGGACTGTTTGCTACGAAGCATTTGCTTCCACCGCTGTACCGTACGCATCTGGTCAGCTGGAGCTTGTTCCTGTACGTCAATGTTGATCACATAACGATCAGGCTGAACCTGAGCTCGGTGCACAACCATTTGATCGACGGCCATGCGAAGCTTTTTGTAGATTCCTTGGGCTTCGTCATAGATGGCTTCACCATATTCAGACGTACGCATGCGAAACATACGACGCATGTGCATGATGTCCCATGGGTACCAAAGATCTTCAGCACGTCCTTGAGTGGCGGCAATGGCAGCACGAGGAATTTCAGTCACGCCATCAGCAGCCACAAAGATATCACTGGCCCGTGGCTTTCTGTCTGCCCACTTGAAACCAATGCATTGGCGATTCTTTTCCAGCCAGTAGCGACGTACATTCTTGGGGTGAATGAAGTGCAGACCCAGCACACCTTCGCCTTGAGCATACTCAATCTTCTCGTAGTGGTTTCCAAGAGCGGCTAGATACCAAACCTGCGAATTAAGAATGTCTTCAACGCCAATGAGATCAAGCATCTCATTAAGATCGTCCTCAAATTCAGCGTCATTGCACTCAAACCAAAGAGTGCCTGGGTTGATTGGATCGCGTTGAGTGGCCTCCTCCACAAGTTCAGTAAGAGCAGCAGCCATCAAGTCCCAGGTTCCCATTTCCTCCCATAGATCAAGGACTTGATCCATGGACGAAGGACGCTTCATGATTGTCGCGTACTTCATCCAGGTGTCTGGATTAGCTACCCGACTGGCATCAATAAAATCGTCCGTCAGCTCCTGGTTAGCTGACGGGGTATTCGCACGAGGAATGATCGAGCTGACCGGGTCTCCGGAGCCAATAAAGCCCATCCGTCTCAGCAGCTCTGTCCCTATGGTGCTAAATTTCATATGTTCTTGTAAACTAAGGTAGAGTATGTTCTCTTAACCATGACAGAACAAGGTAACCAAAAAGTTCGTACCACGGTTAAGGCGCCAGGAAAAGAAGAAATCATTGCTTTCAGACTGGAAAAGAATGACTGCGTTGGCTTGGACAAGGCCATAAAAGACCTTGGTATCAAGAGTGTGAAGTCACGTGGACACGTAAGTCGCAAGATTGTCAAAGATTTTCTCATGGGTCGGCTGGTGTACATTACGCCTGAACACCAGTTGTTGGACCCTGCTCGGAATCGTCCTCAAGATCTTTTGGACTTAGCTTGACTCTGAACGCAAAATGCGTCTGGCCTTTTTGCTCAAAAGAGAATGACGTATTTGGTTCAGCAATGAATGCTTTGATCACGTCCACCTGCTCTTCAGGAACTTTTCTGAAGAGCAGTTCAATGATGTAGTCATTACCTTCCTTGAGAATCTGGGTGGCCTCAAGAAATGACATAAGGGCAGGAGATGTCATCATTCTCAACAAAAGACGGTCCACGTAGGCTTTGGCCTTTTCATCCAATGCCTCACTGGCAGTGTCTTCCATTAGAAACTGGAGAATTCGATCAATTGTCACGGCTTAAGTACAGTTCTTGAATTTGTGATTGAACCCATTAAATCTGAGTGGAAATGGCGCACGTGCAACGTTGTTGACCTACCAGTGCCAGCCCCATACGTTACCACATCTGGCTTTGCTGTGGATCCTCAAGGCAATTTTCCAATCATCTATCGTGGTCCTAATGTTCGTTCTGCAAAGAACTGCTGGTCATTGCCATCCGGATTGCATGAGTGCGGTTTTACCTTAGCCCAGCAATTCGCAGTGGAATTAGGCGAGGAATTGAATCTTGAGGCTGACCCAACTAAAGGCAAGATCATTGGCGTCTATGAAAATATAGCCGCAGTGGACAGGTGGCATTGGGTCATCGCAGTGCTAGTTATGCCAGTTAAGACGCTGGACACCATGGTGAATAATGAACCAGAGAAACACCCAGAAATGAGAAAAGTGCACTACACAGAGTTGTCAAAGATTCTTGATCTCCAGTGGGCTCCATCACTCGGACCGTTCCTGAAGGACAACCATGACGTCATACGTAGTGCTATTGTGGACCTGCTCTAATGCGATTCCTAATCTATGGTGATCTCCAGGCTGCTGATGGCCATGAGAGATGCTTCAATGACCCAAGCACACCACTGCAAAGGTGGCGTGTCAATACCTTCATGGAGTTTCTTAGAGAGACTTATCTTTCTAAGGATTGCCAGGGTTTGATTGACCTTGGAGACACCACGGATGATCGTCAGGCCATTCCAATTCCCACAATACATTCAGTTCTAACGCCACTTTCAAAATTTCAAGGCCACAACATCAAGCTCATTGGCAACCATGAGCAGTGGCTTCGTAGCACAGAAGTTCACCCTGGTGTCATGTACAGTGGCATCTTCACGGTGGTTAAGTCACATGAAGTGATTGATATTCCAGGTTGCTCAGCCGTTTTTGCCTGTGTCTCCTACATTGACAATGAGGAGGAGTTGAAGAAGACTGTCATTGAGACAATCAAAGCAGCTAGGTCTGTGGCAGGTAAGCGTAAGGTAATTCTGCTGGGCCACTTCTCAGTCCAGGGTGCTATGGCTCATGGCATAGTGCTACAAGATGGACTTGTCAATGAAGACATACCCAAGGTTGATGCGGCCTTTCTGGGACACATTCATAAGTTTCAAGAGTTCAAGCCCAAGCATTTCTATGTGGGCTCACCATTTCAACAAGACTTTGGTGAACTCAATGAGACCAAATATGTGATGATACTAGACACAGACACTGGTCAAGCTGAGATGATTGATACTGGCATGCCCAAGTACCATAGGCAGACTCTTGACCAATTTGAGGCCACAGTCCAGCCTGAGTCTGAGGACAGATTTGAGGTCAGATTGAAATCCTTTGATGAGGCCCAAAGGTTCTATGGCCACCCGCTATCACACAGGGCCATACCGATCTACGATTACATTGAGTCAGCAGCCAATAAGCCAAATGTAGAGACACACCAGAAGGAAGTGGTATTTGACATTCAGAGCCTGATGAAGGCTTACATGGAGAATAACCCACCCAGCAAGAAGGGCTTAGACATTCCAGAAGAAGATCTATTGTCATTTGGTCAAGAGTTGATGACCACATAGGTCTTAAAAGATTGATCTTGAATCATGTGGAAAGTAACCATTCCGAAATAGTGTGGTTATGATGAAAGTTTAACGGGTTCGAGTGAACCCAAACCAACAAAAACATGAATCAAGTCAGTCAAGTCAGTTTCGGGACGGACATCACACGGTGCAATGGCTACTTGCAGTACGCTAACGAGCGCCTTGGTAACCTCGATCTTATCATCGAGAACACTTCAGATTACGATCTGTATTTCCAAGCCAAGGTTGCTTCGACGCTCACTGCTAGCGGTTTCACCAACATCGGTTCGGCCGTCACCGTCAAGCCTAAGGGTGTAAAGACCCTGAGCTACAACATCCTTGCCAAGAAGTTCGGCTTCTTTGGTTCTGGTGTGGACAGCGCTGGTGTTGCTAGATCAGTCACGGCTAACGTGTCGACTGTGCTGCGTAACAAGGGCGATCTGCGTGGTGCTCAGGTTGACATTGTCAACGCTGGCAAGCGCGGTTGGGGCTATGATCCGATCTTCAACGATCCGGTCATCGGCAAGTACTGGGGCAATCCTCCGGATGCTCCGAATGGTACCTCACCCGTATCCGATGGTTACGGTGGTGTTTCTGGTGGCGGTGGCATCTAAGCCATTACTACAAAAGCAAAACGGCCTGCAGCAATGCAGGCCGTTTTTTCGTGTGCTGATGAGTTTAACTCTGGAGATGTCCGTAGATGAAATTGTCCTGGATAAAGCAGTAAGTCTTGCCATCAATGTTCAGTGGAGTGAGACGACCACGAGCAGGGAAAATCTCATCTCCAATGTTTGCGTCGATCTCAGCCTGGTGGCCCTTCTTGGCTAGCTTAAAGTGATGAAGTTCATGTTGGGTTTCTTTGGCTGTGTCAGGAATGATGATCTCACTCTTGTGCTCAAAGTAGGGTTCAACCAGAAGCCAATGGCCCATCATGTCAATGGTGTCAAAGCTAACAGTCTTATCATTGAGACGACAAATCATGTCAGCCTGGTGCAACAACATCACCACCTGGTTGTCAATCTTGAATGATGCATTGACTTGTTGGGCGCCATCAATTTGGTAGAGATAGACCTCACCGACCTTGGCGTAGATCTCCTTGGTGGTTCCATCCGGATATTTGCCAGAGCCCACAGCCACGCACTTGCCATGAACATGAGACTTGGTTCTGCTTTCTGGAAGAGCAATCTTTCCTTCGTAAGCCTCTTCAGTATTGATGATAGCAATGCGTTCACCAATTGGTTTGATGTTGGTCATAGTTTTAAGAGTTCAATCTCTAGTTGAGAAACAGCTGTGTCATAGAACTGGCGATTTATAAACTGATCCACAGCAAATTCAACGTTGTCATTTGCGTCCTGTGTCTTTCCCTCTGGAGTCTGTGGAATGTGGGCCACAGAAAAACGACACCTGTTCATAAATTTTCGTGACTCCTTAAAAGCCGACTGAGTGGCATCTGCATCGTACATCACACATATTTCCTTGATGGAACGAATGGCCATGATCTTCCTCTCTTGCATGGAGGAGATTGAGTGCTTGAATACAGCCACAGGCACCACGCCGGTGATGCCACGGCGAGCAAATTCCTGTCTTAAGGACATCACATTCAGTATGGACTCTACCACAACAATAGTAGTAGCCCTTGTTTCTCTGGCCTCATCAAGGTTGTAAACCCAACAGGCTGATCCAAACCTCGCTTCACGCTTGGAAGGAAATTTCTTAGTTGATTCACCAGGTATGTCAACGTATGTGCGGCCTTGATAATAGACTACCTTTCCCCACTCATAGACTGGGAATATCGCGTAGGGTTCCCAAAGTTCAGAGTCACGGGTGAATCCTACACCAGCCTCAGAGAATATGTCAATGGAGAGATTTTTACGCCTGGCCATCTTGGCAATAAGCCTAGCATAGGCTGAATCAGGCTCTTGATGAATTGATATGAAACCACGTGGCAAACTGACATCCACAGACGAAGGCATGAAAGCCCTATCAACCCTGTCAATCTCGTCAGACAGGCTCTCAAGTGAATCGATATTAACAGCTTGGGTTTCACCCTCTTCAATAGTATAGCCCAGAGATTTAGCCCAACGAACAAAATCTCCACCCTTGTTACAACGCCAGCAGTTGGTCTTGCCACTCTTGATGTTGATTGACCTGTTGCCAGATTTATCTCCACAATTTGGTTCAGGACAGATAATGATCAACTCCTCTCTGGTGGTTCTGTCGGGAACCACTGAGAAAAGTGCGTTGACCTCAGATATGATAGCCTGGCCATTCATGTGTAGATAAGAATGTGAAACACGTAAACGATCACATTCAAATAGCCGAGAGCATGGGTGGGTTGAAAAAGCCCAACCACAAAGTTCGTTCCTCTGGACCCTCTGTGGCTGACAGCCTGCGAATCCTAGAAACCTTGCGCAGATCCGATGAGGAAAGAGCCAAGGCCACCAGTCCTAACAAGCTGGGTCACACCCCAATTCCAAGCTAAGGTACGTAAATTACCCCATCGGGTGTTGAGAGTAAAACGTCTTCACAGTAGAATGACGCTTTGATCTCCACACCTTTGGCACTGCCACCAGTGTCCAGCTCACTAATGCCTAGGCTTGATAGCCAGGCATTTTTTATGGTATGAGATGATGACACCGTAAGCATGTCGGTGCTATTGTTACCAAATTCAGTGGTGGTTTCCTCAGGCCTGTTTCCACGCAAAAATCTGCAAGGCAGATCCCATCTGTAGGGTAATGAGGCACCATAGTTGTTGGACTTAGAGATGTACTCCTCAGACTCACCAGACATGGCTCCTCTTCCAGCCCTTACTCTGGCCCTCCACTTGTAAAGTAAATGGTAGATTGGTGGATAGATCTGGCCTGTCTGTGGAATTGAGTAGTAAAATGACATGTTGACCACATCCACCGGCTTGTCATAGCCTGGTAGGTAGTATGGACGTGAATCTCGTTTGAAAACCTCGGCACTTACTTCTAGATCTGGCAACTTCAATGACTTGACGTATAGCCAAGAAGTGGGTAGCGTGAAGTTCAAATTGTCAGCCACAACCTTGAAATCCACGAACCACAAGTCATCTCTCTGCTGGTCCAGTCCCTGTGTGGAGGACGAACCCCAAATGTTTTTGGACGCTATACGCATTCTACTATAAGTAAATGGACATACAATACCCAGGAGTCTACACCGGCTCGGTGGAAGACAATAAGGACCCAGACAAGCTTGGACGACTCAAGGTTCGGGTTCCTATTGCATATGGAAATTCAAGCCAAATTTCCACAGCTCAACTTCCTTGGGCTCTTTCACGAGGCCTTCCTGCAGGTGGAACTTCGAAGTCTGGAGGCATAGACTGGATTCCAGATGTTGGTGATCAGGTATGGGTAACTTTCCTGGATGGTGAACCTGAGAAGCCACTGTGGGAGTGGGCAACACAAAGCCGCCCACAGAGTAAGAATTTTCAGCTACACCAGTACGACAAGAATGGAAAACCATTCAGAGCAGCTCTTACAAAATTTGGACACACTGTAGAAATCAACGAAACGTCAGTGATTCTCACCACAGCCAAAGGTAATGTTATACTACTTGATGATGGTGTCGATGGAATGATTCTGAAGGCCAACCAGGATCTCCTAATAAGCGTTCAGGACATCAATGCAATCATCAGTGCATTACAGGTGAGTGCTGCAGATAGCATCAACTTTGAAACTCAGAAAGGTTTCACTGTTAAAGCCACCGACATGGCCATATCACTGGATGAAGACTTGATTCAATTTGTTGGCCGTTACTCACTATTTGTCGGTGCAGCCCTCTTTACCATCATCGACGGAACTGTTACTCTAGCTGACGCAGCGGGTTCAACCGTTGTCTTTGATGGCAATGGCAACATAGCACTATCAACGGGTAGTGGAACCTATGTTAGCTTGACTCCAACAACGGCAACAATCTCAACACCAGATCAGTCATCAGTGGTTATTGGAGAGCTTGGAGTCCAAGTGTCAGCACAGAACATCATGATCAATGGTGGAAATATTGCTTTGGGTGCCTTGGCCCGAACCCCAGTGGTGCTAACAGATTTGCTACTTGCGGCATTCAACACTCACACTCACACCAATGGAAATAATGGATCACCGACCGGTGTGCCTGTCGTGCCTCTTACAGAAGTGATGGTTGGCTCCACCACAACAATAGCTCAATAACATGGCCACCACACCTTCAGTCGGACTAAATTGGCAACGTTCATCCGTGTCATTGGACAAAGCCACAAACACGATAACGATTACCATATCATTGCCACTGCCAACGGTATCTCTTCCGACCATATCGTTTGGATTTCCACCAAAACTTCCGTTGCTAAAAGTCCCTCTTGTTCCAGAGGCCCTAAGAGGTATAGCTACAGTCTTAAAACAGCTTCAGGCCATTATTGAAAAATTACTTGCTCTTATACCCGATGCTGCAATAAGGCTGATAGTAAAACTTGGCCCTGTGACCATCATAGACCAGACATTCACAACTGCGGATGCTTTGGCCGCAACAATTGCTTTGGCTCTCTGTAACAAGAAGGACAAGTAACATGGCAAAATACAATGGATGCGAAATCATCGATGCAGCCATCAGTGGCATGGTGGCCAAGATGGGTGCATTAAACAGTAAAATTGCAGGATTGAGAAGATTGGCCCAACTGATTGAACAAGCATCAGATCCACGAACTCTGGTTCCTGACATCAATGCGCTGGTACCACTAGACAGCATAGACGTTCAAAGCTATGAAAATCTGAGAGCTTCCTGTCCTTTTCTAAATCTTCCATCTGCCGCAGCTGGCATAGCCTTGTTGAAATCTGATTTGAACCAAGCCTATAATGCTCTTATAGCAAGGTTGAATCTTCACCCATTCTTTCAGCTACAAAGATTGGTTGATCAGCTAGACAGGCTCATTGCCCAGTCTGGCGTGGATTACGCATGTGTTCTTCAGTATTTGCAATGTGCCCAGGCTGCCTGTAGAGCAGCAGGAAACATATCAGCAACCCTTGAAAAGAATGCCGCCATTGTGGATGAGTATGGCAAGAATATCCTCAATACCACTGCAGCAGTGGTGTCTGAAAGAGGCCAAGCAAAAATAACTGAGATAAAAAATGTCATCACCCAGGTTGAAAATCTGTCGAAGCCATAAAAGTACTTAAGACCATGAGACCACAGGGTTTTGTAACCATTTCAAAATTGACTCGGCCCGATGGCCGAGAGATCTCCACACAAGAGGCCGTGGACAAAGGTCTCATCAAGGCATTGGCCAAAAAGCCTTCAGGCTGGGGAATTCAGAAACATGAAATACCTCTGGGCCACAACCTCTTCACAGATGAGGGACGCCAAACCATGGCCTATTCTTTCGGATTTCGTAGTCCAATCGTCAACTATGTGTGCACACAGTTTGGAATAGGCACTGGCACAACTCCACCTAAGGTGACGGACGTGGCTCTGGAATCACCTCTCACATTCTATGATTCAAACTCAACTGGCACACCAGATAGCCAGTATAAGCCTATATCCAAGGCTTCTTTCCCCTATCCATTCATTGTAGACATTGAACTTCCACTGGCCTATAGTGAAGCTAACACCTACCTCATCACTGAGTTAGGCCTTTTCACTGGTTCAAGTGGTGGAGGTGGCAACACTTTGCTGGCCCGTAAGGTCATTCTTGGTTACAACAAGGATTCCAGTCTGGCTCCCACATTTGTGTGGCGCCTTCGCTTCTAACGCTGTAGTTAACACGAAGACATTTTATGCCAGTAAAAATTCAATCTGTGGGCAAAGGAAAATACAGGGTTTCAACTCCACATGGAACCAAGGCCAAGCATACCACCAAGGCCAAAGCTGAGAAGCAAAAGAGACTTCTCAATGCCATTGACCATGGTTGGAAGCCCACTGGCAAGCCACCCAAAAAGAAGACTCGTACTGAAAGCTTGGCTCTGAAGGTTGTTCAAACTCTACTAAGCTAACACCATGCATACTTTCATTCAAGACACCAACACCGTCACGTCGTCCACACTCGAGATGTGGAGAGTGCTTCAGTCCAGCCCAATCAACTTCTTCGTCACACTGAAGAATGTGGGTGACAACAACATCGACTACCAGTTTCAGGAGTCGTCTGATGGTGTCACGTGGGCCAACATTGCTTCCACAAGTGGAACACTCACTCCATCAGGCGGAAGTCAAATCATCTCGTACAAGATCAACTCCAGCTTGGCCATGGTGAGACTGACGGCTTCAGCCAGCAGTGGTTCAACCATTGACTTTGCTGTGAGTCGTTACTTCACCAGAGCTCAGTATGGACCTCTGCCACTCTTGTCTCTATGAACACTGAGACTAAAGCAGCCAAGCTGATATCAGCTTTGTTAGGCGAAGAAGGCCCTGATGACTATCTCAAAAACTTGGGAATAGTTCGTCAGTCAAAGACGTCCAATCCACCGCCATCACCAGACAAAACGATTGACATCAAGCCAGACAGTTTGACTGGCAAGTTGTTGAGTGGAACTGCCCTGGACTATGGCAGTGATGACATGGATGCAGATGAACTGTTGGAAAAGTGGGCCGAAAAACGGCTAAACTCACACCTACGAGCCGACCGTAATTCTATTGAGGCCCTACTCAACGATCTTGATACCAGTTTGGATGATTATCTCGAGTATAACGAGGATATCTACAACCAGATCATAGAGCAAGTAATAGAACAACTTGAGAGTAGCAAAGATGATCCGAATGGTTGGTTTCAAATGCTTAAGGCCCACCTAGAGGATGAGCAAGACTAAATGTCATCAACTGACACAGGCACAGCATCATAGTATCCCTTAGAATACTGCTCTCTTACTTCTCCAAGATTGGCGTCACTCAATTCATGTGGGTGACGCCAATTTAGTTTTTGTGGACCTGACTCCAATACTGCATCCTGATGGAGTATGGTGGCCTCAAGGCAGTCATAAAAAGTCTGCTTCAGTGCCTCAGGAATCTGCTCATCTATGGCCAAAACCGCTTCCTCAAAGGTTGAACCATGGGGCACAGATTCAAAAAGCTTAGCCACCTTAGAGGGTCCCCAGCCTTTGATGCCTGAAATGCCATCACCCGGATCACCCAATATGGCCAGGGCAATGGAGATGTGGGACGGCTTCTTGATGGTCCACCTCTCAATAACCTCCTCAGTGGTTAGAAGCCGTTTCTTGTTAAGACAGTAGTAGCCAACAACTCGATCTTTGCGGCAATCCATCAACTGCTGCAGATCTTTGTCTCCAGAGACCACATAGACCTCCTGAGAGACAAGATCACTGTAGACTACTGACGCGACTAGGTCATCAGCCTCGTGATCAAGTGACCGTATTTGAGGACAAGACCACAACCAATCCACATGATCTTGGAAACTGGACCGGTGGTCATCATAACCAGCAGGCTTCTCTCCACGAACCTTTTCAGACTTTGATTTTCCATCCCAGCACAATATAGCTCTGGTGGCCTTTGTGTGATTGATCAATCCCAAGAAGGATCGCAATCCAGCAATCACCGGATCAGTTCCAGAGCGTTGAGCTGCAAAAAATGCACGAGCATACAGGCTGCTTGCATCAATTACAATGTCGATGTCTGTGGGATCACTGGATTTCATTCAGCATTGATGGGTCAAAAGGTGCTGGTTCCTTATTGGCATCATTGTGCCACTCAATGAACCAGTCAAGTGCATAATCTGGAACCTGTAGAAGATCCACAGTCATGTTTCGGCAGTTAGTTGCCACCATCCACACCCGATGCCACTTGTCGTATAGGGCCCTTTCGGACTCTCTGACGAAAAAACTCGGAGTCCAGCTGGACCTGCACGCTGAACTCCGCCTTGCATTTATTGCATGAGTATTTGATCTCAGGGCTCAAGTGAGGGTCCAGCTCACGGCGCATGAGATTAAAGTAAAGCTGATCGGCTGGTGACAGGGCACTGTACCAGCGTTCAACTTCATCTAGGGATTCAGGCTTGCCACCACCGACAGCCACAATTCCCCACAACAGCTCAGCCACTTCTCGCTTGACAGTGGCATTCTCGATCTCTGTACGTTGGTCAAGTCGTTGCACATCACCCACTGTTAATGGGCGAATTGACACAATGTCTTGACAGTCAGGAAGAGTGAAATCGTCATGGCCAATAAACCCCGGTGGTTTGACACCAACCATCTCCATATCATCCGGGATACGAATGGTATCTTCTGGGTGGATGTGACCACAAGTGGTACAACGAGGTTCATGCACATAGACGCTGTTGTTGCGCATGGCTCTTGACACCAAGAGTATGGTCTGAACGTCACCAAACACCAACTTCTGTACTGGGCAATCACCCAAGGCTGTCACACGCTTGACAGCTTGCACAACGAAGTCATTTGGTTTGAGGTTGGAATTATTGACGACCCAGTCATCCATCTTGGAATCCCACGGATAGACAGTAACCTCTCCCTTTGGGAAATGCTCCAAGGTCGTAAATCCACCAGAAAGCAAAGTGATCTTCTTGGAGAATTTTTCTCTTGTGGGTCTGAAATCCTGGATGTTACTCTTAATCGCCATGATGCTAAGAACACATGTTGGTTTATGTTCTTGATGAGTATGAACGTTACTTTTGCCTTTTCAGGTCCGTGTAATGCTGGAAAGACCACACTGATGCACAAGATCAAAGATCAGTTTGGCCACAAGATCCACATCGTGGGTGAGTGTATCAGAGACAAGATTACGTCCATCGATGTCGTGAGAAACTCCACACAAAACTACTTCAAACTTCAGCAGAAGGTGATCATGGAAAAGATCAGACTTGAAGATGAAGCATTAGCCACAAAAAATGGCAAACTGATCCTGGTGGACAGGAGCCTGGCTGACTCACTGTTCTACACGACTTTTTACATTGACATCAAGGACTTAGCTGACAGCCAGAAGATTGAATATGTCAACTTTGTCAAGGCAATCACTGAGACGGCCAAGGCTAAGAAAAGATATGACATGGTGTTCATGATGCAGCCACTGCCCATCACAGTCAAAGATCCCATGAGACCTAATGACTTGGTTGTAACTCAGACCATTGAGCACCAACTCATTGAAACTTTGAACATCGGGTTGTTTACAGGATTGTCCAAGTTGACTAAGGTAGACGTGCGCAAGGAAGAAGACCAGATCCTCAGTGCCTGTGAGGAAGCCTTGTCAGAAATTGCATGAACCTCGTCGTAGATAACGTACCACAAGCATTCTCCCAACTAAATAGACATCTCAGCGAGTCAGGCTCTGAGGTGTCTGGGTATTTGGAGTTCATCAATGCTAGGATTGTAATCAACAACCCTCAGCAGAGGGTGGCCGCTGTTCGTAGTGACAACGGCTGCTTTGTCCCCTACATGGGACTTCAGTGGGCATGGTATGCCTATACACACCAAGACACGGCCCTGAAAGAATACTACCCAGAGGCCTGGCAGAGAGCCACTAAAGGTGATGTTAACTCAAACTACGGTCAGTATGTTTGGGCTGAATCACAATTCCACAACTGCTTCAAGTTGTTGTGTGATGATCCTAACACACGCAGAGCGGTGATCATGTTCAACCGAAAGGAAGTGGCCATGTCATCTACAAATGACCATATCTGCACCACGTCTCTTCAGTTTTTGGCTCGTGATGGCCAACTTCACTTGATAACCACTATGCGGTCCAACGAATTGCACTTTGGATTTCGCACAGATGTAGTGTTCTTCACAATGCTTCAAGAGATTATGGCCACACTTCTTGGCCTTAAACTTGGTACTTATTGCCACAATGTTGGGTCACTCCATGTTAAGAAAGACAAGATCACACACGAGCATGTCACATTGATTGACTGGCCCAAGTTTTGTTTCGCAGAGCTACCACACCTCATTGAACTCAGACAGTTCTTTAACCCAAATCCAAAATTTACCAAAAGCACGTTTGAACTGACCAACCTTTTACAAGACAATCTCAGATTTTTTAAGTCATGAACCTGCTAATAACGCTCGGCCACAATTCATCTGCAATACTGACGGACAATGACAACCGAATTATTGCAGGTTATGAGGAGGAAAGAATCAACCGGATCAAGAGTTCCTCTCAGTTTCCACAACTTGCAATTGAGGAATGTCTCAAGAGGACGGGTGGTCAGACTGAGTTTGAGTACCTGTATGTGTCTCACTGGTTTGATGACTTTGACTTTGCGACAAACGGCTTTGATGACAAGCATTGGAACAAAGACTACGTAAAGGACCTTTGTGATCGGACAGGCCTCAAGCTGGTCACACTCACACCTCAATTCACCCACCACGATGCGCATGCTTGGGCCGCACGAGCTTTCTTTGAGGCCCATAGCACAGCTCTGGATCCAATCCATATTTGTGTGGCCGATGGCTTTGGAAACAAGGAAGAGGTCTTCTCAGTCTACAAGTGGAACCAACACTCGGATAACATGCAGTTGGTTCATCGAGTTTATGGCTATGAAAACTCACTAGGTTTGCTGTATCAGTATGCTACATCCTACTGTGGCATGAAAGAAAACCAGGACGAGTACAAGTTCCTTGGGTATGAGACTTGGGTTGATGAAGTGCTTACAGGTGATGAAATCAAAAATCTGCAAACTGAAGCCTTGAGATGGGCTGAGAAGTACCGAGCAAATGTTGGTGAGCAAAGCACAAACAAGACCTACATCAATGTGGATCGTCTGATTCAGGTCAAAGCCAATCTGTGGTCTCAGTTTGATTCAGTCATTGAGAAGGTCACTGGCAAGAAAAAGACTGACTTTCACAAGAGCAATTTGCGCAGGATCATTGGCCACTTCGTCCAATGTATCATTGAAAATTACTACGCTGATGTGGTTGAGGAGTTTTCCATTGACAACATCATCGTAACAGGAGGACTTCACTACAACGTCAAGCTGAATAACCACATTCTGTCCAAGATTCCTGGTGAGTTCTGTGCAACACCACTGGCTGGTGATCAGGGTGCAGCAATTGGGTTGATGCGTTACCACCAGAATTCAGTCTTAGGTCTGGACAGTCTGCTGTGGGGACACCGTGATCTCTTTGTGCCATTCTGCACCAATGGCATGGAATTCAAACCCGGCCACTTCTACTTTGACAACAAACAAAGCTACATTGAGTTTGTGGTGTCTCAGCTGAAGCAAAACAAGATTGTCAATACTGTGACTGGCGCCATGGAGTTTGGACCACGAGCACTTTGCAACACTACAACACTGGCCCTGCCCACAGAGGAGAATGTGGCCACAATCAATTCACTCAACGGTCGTGATACTGTGATGCCAATGGCTCCAGTCATATTGAAGCAAAATGCTAATGCTTTCTTTGACAACCGGGACATTGATCGTGTGGTGGGTTCGCTTGATTACATGATCCTGACATTGGACTACCACCCAACAGTGGATGTTACTCGGTTTCGTGGAGTGATGCACCCCTATCCAAAATTTAGTAACAAGTATGGGTACTCTGGGCGTCCTCAGTTGATTGAAGACAACAACATCCAGCCAATCTCAAACATTCTCAGAGGGCTGTATCCGCAACATCCAGCTTTGATCAATACATCACTCAATGTGCATGGTGTGCCAATTGTCTACTCAGCCCAGCATGCCATTGATGACATGGCTTTTAATGTGGATGAAGCCAACAAGCAGGGATTGATGTGCCCAATCCTCGTTATTGGAAACTTCCAATGATCATGCTTGAGGTTAGACAGTCACTGCAGGTGGAAACGCCCAAGGGGCGTGGCCGGGTGTGGCTAGTGACAGATTATGGCAGTGAGATTGAAAAGCTCTTCACAGTCATTCTAGATGAATCTGGCGAGATTTGGGAATTCACCAATAAGGATGTAAAGGCTACGTCAAACGTGACGATGGGCAGAAAATCTTGTTTACAGGAAAAACCAAGTAAAGTAAAAGAAGACTGATGAAACTAAGTGACCTAACCAAAGACCAAGCAGTGTCTACCCTCAATAAGGTTGACACAGCCCTTGGCACCAAGCTGACCAAGTCAGCTATCGTAGCCGAATTGGCTTCTCAGAAGTTGTGCTCGCCTAACTCCACTGGCATTGAACACACCCTACTCAAGGTCGCCCAGAAGTATGGGTACGTTCCACCACTCTTTGCAAAGCTGATGGGCGTAAAACCTCAGGTTGCCGAAAAGAGTCACCCATGGATTGACAAGAAGGAGGGTCTACCACCGGTCCCTCAGACCCAGACGACCAAGACCGGTCCAGCCCCAAAGTTGGAGCGTCGTCTGGCACCTCCGGTATTTGTCATGAGCGGCTTGAATCTTCGAGCACTCTCAATTGTGGAATTCTCCAAAAAGTCGACAACTGTTCACCTGCGAGACGGTACAACAATCGATCACTCCAACCTCTCAGAAGAGACCTTGAAGAAAAACTGCAAGGTTGTCGAACTCGGAAATTGATTGCAACCCTGAGGGCCGTCAACAAAATAGGACAGATTGTCTATGGCCCTCTGACGTTTGTTGGTGCTTGGCTATTCACCAAAGGAATATGGCAGGTTTCAATCATGCCGTGCCTCTGGTGTATAGGCATAATTGCTAGTCAGGCTTACTACGGACGGTGTGTTATTCTAGAGTATATCAGCCGTCTTAAACGAACTCTACCCAAGAAAGATGCTGCAAAAGACTATCTTTTGGCTGACTTCTTAGTTTACCTCGCAAGACAAAAAGGACTTACAAACCCACAGTTAACCACAATCAAAAATGAATACTTCGAAGAAACCAGTCTTTGTGCTCTTAAAGAGCTCCCAAGAAGACTACACCGCAGCTATAAACATTGACGACCTAAAACGCCTTGTGGTCCACAAGAAAGGCAAGATGGTCGTGGATGTGTTTACTTCAAATCATAGTCTTACCCTGCCCATCACGCAGGATGAGATCAATGACCTTGAGCGCTCAATCACAAAACGCTATAGTCTAGTCACCTTGGAAGCTGGAATCAGCCTGAAAGAGAACCAGGACGCATACAACACTGTTCTGAAGGCATCCACTGATACTACTTCCACCTATGTGTGGCCCCGTGGAATCTCTGTTATGTTGGTGTCAAATACAGATGTTTCCATAAACATCTTTGGCCAAGAAGAGGCGCTCACCCACAAGCTTTCTTCGGTGCCTTCTACGTCTGATGTGTCCAAAGCTTTCGAGCTGTTGAACATTCGCTGAATCACTACACGAAAATGGCCCAGAGAAACTCTGGGCCATTTTTTTAGTTCGTCACAATCAAGCCACTTGGCCCAACTGGATAGTAACGGTCAACCATCAGCGTAAATCCAAGATTCACAGCAGAGTTGGCTGACTTCATATCAGCGTCTGTGGGCTTCAGTCCAGTGATGAAGCAACCTTCAAGCTTGTAAATCAAGCCAGTCTTAAGGGTGTCAGACGCATCGCTGCCACCAAGGCTGTTGGCATTCGCAATCTGCTTGGCCATGTCGGGTACAAGCCAGCGGAACTCGCCATTACACTTTACAGCCGATGTCAACCCTGTTCCACCAGTAACTGGATTGGAAATGAGGTACATCCACTTGTAAAGGATCTGGGCAGTTTGCTGAGAGAACGCATAACGCACTGGGATGGAAATCTCAGAGTTAGCATTGTCAGCACCAATTTGATGGTTGGTCTGGTTAAGGTACTTGGTGTCAAATGTCTGTACCTTCATGTCAGGGAAGGGAAACGATTCGACGGCAAATTGTACCTGCTCGTCCCAAACACCGTTACCACCCAGTGAAGGAGGCAACGTAAGGCTGATCCTGAACAAGTCAGCGCGCTGTTGATCGATGCCAGTTCCACCTTGAGTAGCAGCGCTACCCCAGGTGTTTTTTGTGTTCATTTTTGCCATAACAGAAGGAGTTAGTTTTTAAGAGATTAGGCGTTCAACTGGGCACCACTACGATTAACCGTAAGGTTCAGGAAGATACGCTCAGCAGTGCTAGTCGGCACAATGCCCAGGTCAATGATGACCTCACGAAGTGCACGAGTCTCAGCGTTGTTGTTCGAACCATCGACAGTCAACTTGTACTGCTCAACACCTCGTTCATTTTGGACACCGTCCATGAATTGGGTGATAGCTTGATTGATCTGGGCCAGAAGCACAGCGTCATTTGGGTCGAAGACAAACTGACGAGCAATGGCTCCAATGTTGGCAACGATGTAGTTCGTCAGGATCGCCACGTGCAACTCCATCAGCTTGGAGTCAGCCACCTGGAGTGTACGATCGCCATACACTTGGATACGTCCGTTGTTGCTAACGATCAGATTGACATTGCTATCATACGATTGAGTCTTGGAAGACTGATTGATCGTTCTGAATTGCAAGCCTTGGGCATTATCGCAGAAACCGCGAATCTCACCAGCCGCAGCATACCATGGCTTGTCATTGTTGAACGTACGAGCCATGCAGCGAATCACCTCAACTGAGGGAGGAACGCGGCGGGTGTCAGTGGTGTACGGATCAATGATGTCAACCCAGTTAGCGAACAGAGCACCATGCCAATCGTCAATCTTAGTGCGGTCAGCATAGGAACCAGCCGCATTGCGCCAATCAGCGTACTGACGAGGCACAACAGTCTCAGCCACATCCAGAATTGCAACGGCATTAAGAACGCGAGCAACTTGGACGAGGTTCTGTTGGAGATCAGAGTCAACAGCTCCTGGGATGGCCAACACATTGATCTGGTAGTCAGTCTCATTTCTGAATGACTGAAAGCCAGTGTAGAGATCCGTTGTTGGGTTAAGATCACCCACCCAGTCGGAATTCTCAGTGTTGGCACCATTAGCACCACCGGAGAAATTACCCACATTGACTTGTCCACCAAGATTAGCGATGTTCCAACCGTTGAGAGTGTTGGCTGGAGCGACACTAGCCACTAGCAAGTCATCGGCAATACCCTCATAACCCACTTGAATGTAAGCTGAGGTGGCATTGACATATGTTGGCAGATAGGTTGAAGCGGTCGAGTCAGTGACCGTGAGGTTGTCCAGGGTCTCTACAAGCTCAGTGTTGTAGTAAACCATGATCTTCTTCGAACCAGTCGCAGAACCAGGACCAACGCTAACCACAAGGTTTGAATTTGTGGCAGTATCAGAATTTGCCCAGGTTCCCTCAGATGAGGCAAACAAGTGGAGAATTCGGCTGGTTACAAAGGTGCCACCATTGTCAAGACCATTGGCTCGCTTTACCTTGAAGATCTTAGCAGTGGTGTAACTAGCCTGAAGTGTCAGAGGTTGGTAGCCAATTGAAGTAACCGCTGAAGGGTAAAGAGTGATTGTGCAACCACCAGTGGTGTTGTTGGTCACCACTGACTTCACCAGAACTTCACTGGTATCAGTGGCTGAAGTGGTGTTATAGGCACCATTTGTGATCTTGATCAGATCACCGGCTGAAAGAGCTGCAGCAGTCATGATACCCGTCGTGGCAGTACCAGTGTCGGTGAAGCTTGAAAGAGCAGTGTACGTAAATGTCGTGTTACCAGTCTTGGTAATCGTGTACGTTCCATTGAAGTTGTTAGAAGTGCTGGTCACTCCAGTAACATTCTCGATCTTAATCTGATCGCCGGTGACATAGCCATGGTTGGCATTGGTAGTCACCGTCACTGTGCCTGCAGTCGCTGAGATTGAGTTGACCTTCTGCTTTCCAAGATCCACGTTACACTCAAGCTCAAAATCGCCCTTGGTTCCAGACACAGTGGCTGAAACATTCGAACCAACCTTGTTTGTAACGAAAGTAAAAGCTGAGAGGAAAGCCTCAGCAGATGTGGCCGCCTCAGACTGAGTGCTGCGGTAGACAGTAGAACCGTTAGCGTAGCTGTAGGCCAGAGGAGAAGCCAACGTTATGGTGCTAGCACCCACTGAGCTGATCTCAGCATCTGAAGTTGTTGCAATCAGGCCAGATGCATCAATGATTCTGATGTACTCGCCAGCACTGAAGTGATTAGCGTTTGTGAGCGCCAACACTGTACTGCCTGAAGGAGCACCACTAACAGCATTGATCACGCCACCTTGTTCATATTGGTGACCGATGCGGACGATCAAGCTACTGCCACTATAATCAGCCACTGATGCAGCCGTCACAGCCAATTGACCGGCCCAACCCAAATCGTTAGTGATGTTAGAATCACCGAAAGTGTTAGCGAACTCAGTGAGAGAGTTGACTAGGGTTGGAGTGTTGAAGGGTCCCTTGTTGGCGACACCAGTAAGTCCGCCACGAAAACGGCTGAGAGTGACAGGAGCAAAGCTCTTGTCGATTACTGAGGCGTAGAACCCCGGGAATGTCGTAGGTGAGGTAGCCATAAATTCTGTTCTAATTACTTTTATATTTTAACTCGATGAAATCTTCGGAATGCATCCATGGTGCGATCAATGTTTGCTTCTTTAGGTGTTGGCATCTCTGAGGCGCCTAACATTCCTTCAGAAACAGCGGATCCAACTGGGCTTGAGGAGTTGCCCACAATCAACTCAACCTTGGGCTTCTCTTCACGGCCTTCGCCGGTGATGTCCCCAATGGATCTTAGAAACTCTCCAGGAGGACGAGGCATTTCCAAAGATGGAAGACTGGAGCTCTCGTCGAGCTTTTTCTCCTCAACTCTTGCTTCAGGCTTTTTTGGAGAAACAGACTCAGTCTTGACACCTGATGTTGGGCCAGTTCTAGGCTTTTCGCCCAGTATAGTGGACAAGGCTGGATCACGATTTGGAACCAATGAGGGATCCAACTCACGAGTGGCATTTGGCGTTGTGTCAGGAGCCACCAAAGCCAATGACGGTTGAAGCAAGTCCTCCTTGTCGAGAGTTATTGTGTTGTCAACCGTCTTCTTCGCGTCCTCAACCTCTTTAGTTGTGAGAAGCTTGTCAGCGTCGTCAGGAATAAGGCTGTGATCCTCTTCGGCCTCGCCCAAGATAGACTCAATAGCAGACTTCTTGGCGTCCTTGTTATTGAGTCTATCTCTCAACTTGGCCATGAGTTCGGGTGCTGGGTTTACCAGCACTGGAGCCACATCCGCAGTCACAGTCTCAGAGACTGGCTTACGCTTGCGTCTCACATGAGGCAAGACCTTTCGACGTGGCTGTTGATGAGTTGATGGGGCTGGGTTGACCATCACAGGGGCCACTTCAACTGCACCCATGGACCCAGTGCCGGTAAACTCACCCAGTATTCGTCGAACTTGGTTCACCTTATAGAGCGATAAGTTGATTGACTTGCAGTGGAACTTCGTCACCATTGTGAAGCTGAATGGTGGCCAATCCACTTTCTAGGTCGATCTTCTTGACTTTGCCCTTCAAACCAGCAGTAGGGAAAGTGGGGTCATCGATGATGGCCACTTCGCCGCCCACTTTGACATTGTTCAGACCCAGAGCTGTATTGGCAGCCTCAACAATTGTTTGTGGCTTCTTCAGGTCAACACCCAAAGCCTTTTCTAGAATTTGCTTAGCATTCATGTTGCGATTTAAGTACTAGTGCCAGACATTGATTTCAATACATCATTCCCGATATCTCGTCCCTCAAACCAATCAGTACCACGAGTCAACCGTGACAAAGTTTCATCTGAGAGACCTTGCGCTGTAATAACAACACTTGAGTCTTGGACATTTACTTCGAACTTGATGTCCAACGCCAGAGTCTTGATTTGTTCCTTCAAGTTGTTTACTCTTGTGTCCAAGTCCGGCAGTGGAATCTTTCGTGTTGAATCCACAAATGACTTGAACAGGGCCTCAAAAATGGCCATGCGTTCGGAATAGTCAGCTGAGTTTAGCGTATCCGACAAGGCCTCGTTGGCAATTGACGTCAAGTCAATCATAGACCTTTTCTTACCTCCTGGTGAGCCAACTTGCCAGTGGGGCTCATCTCAACAGGATGCACACGACTGATGTCTACTAGAGGTTTGGCATCTCCCTCAGGAACAATGGCACACTCAACGTAAAGTCCCAGCCAGACATTGGTCTGTTGCCAGTATGCCTCAGGAGGAAGCACGACGTTGATTATGGCATACCTGTAGCCGTTCCAGAATACCATGTCACCTCTTTCTGGAAAATAATCGATGGATTCATCAGCCAAGATGCTGTTGGCTAACCAGAATCGATCGTTGCGTTTTGGCACCAAACCTTGAGCGGTAAGAGTCCAATTCGGCTTCTCAAAGTAATTTATTGCGGGTATGTCCAGTTGCCTAGAAATGCCAGTTCTTTCGGGCAACGGAACATGCCAAAGAGTGTCAATTTGAGAATTGTGACGGTCCACTTCCATAAATCTTGGAGGTGGCATAGGGGAATGTTTCCGCACGTACTCTGCCTGAATACGTAAAGCTGTCTGTGTGTCATACCGCTTGAACACCAGTGGATCGTAAAGCCATTCTTTTCGTTGGTTAAATCTCACAGCATAACTATGTTCTCAATAACTAAATTACGCAAGGAAGCCGAAAATCTTGATCCAGACGATGGAATCAAGTTTACCTCCCAGTCTGAGGTCTCCATAATCTGTGAGAGCGGGGAACGATTTGATTTAAGTCGAGACTTAGCCTTGAAGGTTTTTGGCTCAGTTGAAAACCTTGAAAAGATTCGTGACTGTTTCTCAGGATCAAGTCTGGAGCTTCACAACGTTAGGCTATCAGACGATGTCTGGGTACTCGCTGAGGATATTTTCGCGATGGTTGACGAGGTATGATTTATAAGGGAATGCCAGATGTGTGTTGTAGGTGCAAGAAAATGAAGGCTGCAGAGCTGGGTCAACACCGCCCTGGATTCAAGTATAACACCCATGTCTTCACATGTTTTGAGTGTCTGTCCAAGCCAAGAGTCAACCGACTTCACAGAAAAAATAACGAGACTCCGCCAGAGAAGGAAGTGCGGATGTGGTTGCAACAGAACCACATTGAAGCTGATGCTGAGTTTAAGCTTGGCACTTTTATCTATGACTTTGCCATTCCAAAGCTTGGACTACTTATTGAGCTAGACTCGAAGAGGTACCACACCAACAAAAGACATCGCATACGAGACAACGCAAAAGACAAGAATGCAGCTAATCAGGGATGGACATTAAAGCGAGTCCGCATCGGGCCCCATATGGTTTTGGACGTCGAACGAGCCATCATTGAACAAAAAGCAACAAACAGAGAATAAATTGTTTACAAAATCTAGACTCTAAGTATACTCACTCCTATGTGTGCTATTATTGGATGGAAAGGTAACATTGGCAAGTCACTCCTTCGTGAGTTTTTTCGCCGGGCTGAGCAATCTGGCCCCATGTCGACTGGCCTGATGACTATTGACAATGTTGGCCGAGGACATCGGGGTGGAGGTGAATACACACTCGATCTCTGGAAGAAAGCGATATCCGCTTCTCAAGCTCTAAGAAACCACAATCATCGCTTGGACCGCCAGTCAACCCACAGCATGGGTATTGGACACACGCGATATGCCACTCATGGGACAGTGTGTGATGAAAACGCCCATCCATTCTCTGATGGCAACGCACATTTCGTCCACAATGGAGTCATCAGTAATTATCGACAAATCAAGTCCAATGCCATCGTTGATTCACAGTGTCTTGGGCCACTCATTCACAAGCGTGATATTTCACCTGCTTGGGGATCTGTGGGTCTGGCTTGGTTTGAACAAGTGAATGGCAAATGGAAGATGTTTGTCTATCGGCATCAGCAAAGCCTGATGGCCGCTCAGTGCATGGTGATTGGCGACTCAGGCACTCTGACTACTGCAGTTTTGATTGCATCACGACACCACCACTTCCCTAAAAATCATGTCCACAACATGACAGTGCTTGAACTAGAGGAGGGAGTTGCCTATGAAGTCACCGATGATGGTATCGTTGAAACCTGGCGCAATCCCAAAAAGGCTGAAACCTTTGTGCGTGAAACCCACCGCAATGGTTGCTATATTGGTGGCTAACTTGTGGGTATAACAGCCCTTACATATCGCCCGTCAGTAAAAGAATCCAACGGACCTTTCGTTTCCAATGAGGTGCTAATATCATTTAAGTCAATGGGCTGACCTTTAGCCGCATAGTCTGATGTCTCAAGTGAACCATCGGCTGTGGACTTGGCCACATTAGAAACCAAGAACTCACCACGTTGCAGCTTTATTGTGGACATGGATGTGCCCTTGGTTATGATGTGTGACACGCCTATCACAGTGTAAAGCCCACCCCAAGGAGACTGCTGAGAGGCAGCAGAGTTCAAGGTTGTTCGTATGATGTCATTGATTTGGATTGGGTAACCCTTCTCAACTGTAAGAGTGCAATTCATCAGGTCCGATCTTACCCAATCATACATAGACTGTGTTATGGCCTTGAGCTCATCTATCTTGTTAACTGATGGATGCCGGCCAATTAACAATGGGCTCAATGGATTCAAATCTGGCGATTGATTGCCATGATTCACGATATTGTCCTCATTGGAGTCAAGTGAGTAGGAATTGCCCTCATATGGATCAATGCCTAACACTTTTACCCCAGGACCACCTATAGATGCGGCCTCTTGTACTCGACTTGACAGAACCACCTTGGTACCAGACAAGCTAAACACATTCGCATTACGAATGGTGGCCACATAGTCCAAAGTGTGGAAATGCAGGACGTTGTCCTGCACAAAATATCGAAAGCCGCCTCGTCCCACCTTGTTTATTGCTCTTGGCACCAGTTTGGCCAAAAAATCGCCATCAGCTTGATTGCTTTGGATATAGGACCATGAACCCAAAGTCGGTTCAACAAGGTAGCTCAAATCATTCTCAGTGGCAATCTTTTCAACAATAGACTGAATGGTTCCACTATGGAATCGAGTTTTAGACTGACGTTTGGATGCTTCTAAGAAATCGGTGGTGACAAATGTAATCGAATACCCCTTGCCCAATGGCACTATATCGGTGTTGAATAGGATATGATTTTGCCAAGGAAACCAAAACACACCCTGTCCTTGGGTTACACCAATTCTAATTCTGACGTTTGGTGTGGACTGAAGTACCGAGTTTTTAGTAAGGACATCCACCACATCCAGATTAACCGTGGAGAACTGGTGGATATGTCTGGCTGGCTGATTAACAGCCAGCGTTATCTCAGACCGTTCATGGACCAAGTCAGGAACAGCCTCATATCCATCGAACTGAATACGAAGACTGATCTGAACTTGAAATGTGCCGTCAACCTGTAACTGGCCCTTATCAATCATTTGTGACCTAGAATGCGACTAGTCACATTTGGTCGTGGACCTCTTCCACCTTTTGGCATTGATGAACCAGCAAGACCTGGGTGTTGAACAGGACCACGTTTACCAGACGTGCTAGCTGATACGTCATTTGACTTCATAACCCCATCGTTTGTGGGGTTGACGATCTGCTTGTTGACCTTCAGAAAGAGGTTTACGCCAGCAGGTCCCATTTGTTTGAGACCACTGCGACGAGCATAACGCTTGGCGTCTGCTGGCAAATTCAACTTACTGATGTCGTCTCTCACAGAGTATTCCAAGGAAGTTGATCAGCGCTGACATCAAATGAAGGCGGATAGAGCTGATTGACTCCACCAGTCTGGTTGATGTTGACACAAGCCATAACTTCCCAGTTGATCAAAGCTTCCATCTGGCTACGCACTGTTGTGGTACCCGATGTGCAGGCAATCTCCAACACATTCAACGTTGGAGTGAAGTCTACTGACTTGAAACCACTTGCAACAACTGTCACTGGAGAGCCAATGTTCGTGCGAGTTCCACTGGAGATGTAGGAGTTGTCCACACCTTTCAATTGGAGAGTAACAGACTGATCACCCACGTTTTGAATGATCAACCGCGATTTCACAGCCTCAGGCGCCAAGTTGCCGATGGCCAAATTACGAAGACGAAGCGTCGTATAGCCATTAACCGCTGTGAAATTCAGCGGAGCTACACGAGCCAATGGTTGGGGATATTCTCCAGGATTCATTTGGAATTATTGTTGTGGAACCCCAAGCTTCTGAAGTTCCTGTTCAAGATTGGCAACATCATTGGCCTCAGCACCAGCTTCTGCACCGATCTTGCCAGCTTCGTCTTCGGCCTTGACCTCGTTCTCAACTGAAGCTTCCTCTTCCTTTGGCTGCTTTATCTCAGCCATAAGAGTCTGAAGACCAGTGTTCATGGACTTGATGCCAGCATCGATGCTCTTTAGCAAGTCAAGAGCATTGCCATGGGCAGCTTCACCCTCTGTTGAAGGGGTTTGGGCCTCAGCATCTTCGATTAGTTGGCCAATGACCAAAAGCTCTTCAGTTAGAGATCTCATAGTACACAAACTATCTACCATTACTCGATTCATAGATTCGTTGGATTGTCCCTTTTCGGGTTTAAGATTAAGTGTCGGAGGCTTAATTTTCTGGGCCTGTTCAGTATTTTCAGGCATTTCAGGCTGCTCAGACTCAGGAGGTTGAGGTAAACCGGGTGGTGTTGGCTCCTCAGTTGTGGGTATGTTCGGCAGTTCTTCTGGATTTGGTTGTGGTTGACCAGCTCTTGAGGCTGCCTTAGCTGCTGCAAAACGAGCATCTCTAGCTCTAGCAGCTGACATCTGTTGAGGCAAGTTTGTCCAACGATCATTGGCATAGGACACCAATCTCGAGAGCACATCATCTGGTGTCTTTATGCCAGTCAAAGGAATGTCCCACATGATGCCCTGAAGATAGTCTTTAAGGGCTAAGATGTGCTTACAAAGCCCAGGACGGTTTGTTGGGTTTGTAATACGAGGAGCCTTATTAAGGGCTTGGTTTATGGATCCTGGTCCAACTTTTCCGGCTCCTCTTTGCTTGTTAGTCCAAGCCCAACGATATCGGTAGTCCTGACAAGTACAATCAACAAGGCAAGGAATTTCAGTAAGAGGTTCCGACTTCTTGGGTCGATTTAGCTTGATATACCCGTGATGACGAAGACCCGTAGTGGAAGGATTCGACTTAAAATTGAAGATGTGGTACTGAGCGTCGTCAAAAGCCCTTATGTCAAGAGGTGGACCCTTGACAGTTTTGGACCTTACAACGCGCTTTGGCTCAGAGAGGTTGAAAAGCTGGGAAAAGCTTAAGGCCTCACAGAGACATTTGCCAAGTCTCGGACTATGCTCTTTTAGGCTGTTTTTCAATGTCTTTGAAGGTTTTAACTGTGCCCTTACCTGACAGGGCCTGAGTTACGTTTTGACAATAGAGCACAGTGTCCTCAGGTTCAACATCAAAATACTGCTGTATCTGGCCCATCACAGCCTTAACATACGTAGGTGATTTGGCCACCACTGTTATGGCTGGACGTGAGCTAGAAATCTCAGTTGGTGGTTGAGTCGCTGTTGCAAAAAGAGGTCTCAGTGAGGAGATGTTGTAGGCTGGAGTGTAGTTGCACAGATCATGGTAGTCAACATCCATGACCTTTATCTCTTTATCTGATTTTAAGGCTCCACGACTGATAAATGACTTTATTTGGTCGTAGGTAAAGTCACCATCAATACCATTGATACCGTACCAGAAATTGGTGCCGTTTAACTTTACAATATTTTTCTCAGGTCTAAGTTGGGACAGGGACGAACTCTTGTGTACAACCACCAAACCATGGGCTTTAATAAGCTCATCCACAAGAGCTTCTGGCTTGTGAGTCACCGAAACCCCACTAGTCTGAAGATCCTCTATAAAAGCACCCACGGCCTTGTCAATGTCCATGGGAACATAGAAACTTCCTCCGTCAATGTACTGTTTCTGGGTGGCTGTCAAAAAGACAGTCCCATAGGGAACAGACTCAAGTAATGGTGTTCTACCCAACATCATACTAACTACGATGTCACAGTTCAAGCTTCGGAAAATCTATCTCAAAAACTGGATGACAGTCCGTGAGCAGGAAATTGAGTTTCCAAGCCACGGTCTAGTTTTTGTGTCAGGCATGGACGAATCAACTCAGTTCGAATCCATTGGGTCAGGCAAAACCAGTCTAGGTGAAGCACTTAGCATTGCGGTATGTGGCATTCGAGGACGATATGCTTCATTGGGCCACTACAGCACTAATGAGAAAGGCAATACCCTCGTCAAAGTTGAAGGCAGTTTTGGCAGTAAAAATCTGTCCATTGAGATGGGTTACAAGTATAAGGAACTGTCAAAAACGGGTGAAGGACTCAGATTTACCCTGGATGGTGCAGCCATTGCAAGATCCCATGTGAACCTGACTAGAAGTGAACTGGGACAGACTCTTGGCATTACGCCAGAAGTGGCTGTGTGGTCTGTCTATGTGGATGGCGACAAGTTAGACTTTAGCTCACTCTCTCAAACTGAATCCGTTGAGTTGATGATGTCAGCCCTGGGACAACCATCGTGGTCCTCATACTATGACAAAGCCAAAAAGACTTTGACTGAGTTGAAGAGTGACGTAGCAGCCAAGTCCTCATCAAAAGAGACCCTTCAGGAACTCATCGAGACAACCAAGCAAGGTATCGTCAAAGCCAGTGAGTCAGTAGACCGAGAGAATCTGGCCTTTGAAACTCAGAAGGAAACCATGGCCCAGCAACTTGTGGAAACCCAACAAAAACTTGAAGTGATTCAAGGCCAGATTGTTGAAAGGGCCAACAAGCGTAAGGACATCAAGTCTAAGATTAAGAAGATCGAGGATGACTTGGCCGAACAACATAAGGCATTGGAGATCACCGAGATGCGCTTACGAAACGAGAAAGCGACCATCTCATCAGAAAAGAAACCTCTGTCTCAGCTGGAGAACCAAGTCAGCAGTGAACACTACCGGAGTGATTTGGACCTTAAAAGCCTGAAGCTTAAGCCTAAAGAGTGTCCCACCTGTAAGAAACCCTGGGACAAGGGACCCTCTGACAGTGACATCGAGAAGGCCACCACCAAGGTTTCACAAGTTGTGGAAAAACTCAAAGGTATCAGGTCTCAGATTGATGAAATTACCGCGAGAGAGGAAGCCAAACAAGAGGAGATTGACGAACACCAGAAAAAACAACGTCAACTCAACGTTAAAGACCAAGTCAAAGGCTTCTCCAGTGAATTGGACGGATTGGACCGGTTAGACACAAAAGCCGCAAGTGATTGTACAACTCTCAGCGTACAGGTGGCCCTTTTGAGCAAGGGACCATCAGATGCAGGTGTGATTAAAGCAAAAGGCATTCTGGATTCTAAACAAGCCAGTCTTGTTGAGTATGAGGATAAGTTGGCCAATGTCACCACTGAACTTGAAGAGAATCAGCAGTTGTGCAAGGTTGTGGAGTATTGGTCTGGAGCATTCAACTCGTCTGGAATACCCAATATGGTGTTGTCTAGGTCAGTGGATCCACTTAACCAAGTGTCAGCTGCTCTATCTCACCGAATGTCTGGAGGCACCCTGGGCATCTCCTATGAGACAACCAAAGAATTGTCTAATGGAGCAGAGAAAAACTGCCTGAACATATGTGTGAAGAATTCCAGAGGTGCATCTAGAGTTTCTGGCAACTCGAAGGGAGAAAGTGGTCTTACCAACCTCATAGTGGCAGAGACTATCACTGAGGTTGGTCGAGTTTCATCACGGATTGGATTTCGTTGGTATGATGAGGTGGTCAACTCGCAGGATCCCAAAGTACGCAGATGCATTCTGTCCTATCTTAAGGAGACAGCTCAACGACTTGGAATTCTGATCTTCGTTGTGGACCACCACCCTGAAGTGTCAAACTATGCTGACCATGTTTTACGGGCAACCAAGAGCAAAGAAGGTGTCACCACTTTCTCATGGGTCTAAATGCCCTGATTGGCAATGGTGTTCTGGTTGAGATTATTTGGATTCTCGCCAATGCCAACATACCTGTTGGTCTCAGGTTGTCCTTGAGTCAGTGGCACTGTGTTGTATAGGTTGCCAAGTACATCTTGAGCAAATGCACTGAGTCCACTTAGCTGGAATGGTGAAGACGCTGTACCACCAAAGTAGTTTGAGAAGCCCGGAGCATGGACGAATGTAAAGGAAAATTCAGCTGATGTGGGAACATTTCTGATTCCATCTGGGCCATACTCAGTGGCACCTCTCATCCATGGGCCTTTTAGCTTCACACTTACACTTCTGACATAACCATAGCACCGTATGCCTGGAGCTCCATTTCTGTCACCCACCGAAATGAGGTCAAGTAGACACGCAGGCGGAAACACCGTAGAAGCCTGACCAGAGTTGTTGTTGAAAGCAATGGACTCCTCTTGGCCAGTGGAAGCAGGGGTTCCATTCGTTGAAGCACCCTCAGGAGGGTTTGGAGCCTTTCCTGATCCAGTGCTCCCTGTGGCAGCAGAGGCGTAGTAGTTGCCAACTGTCACCCCAATGTTGGAGCGATCGGCTGAGTTATTGATGGGCAGAATTAACGAGTGCAACTTAGCGGCAATGAGCAAGATGGAGAGCCCACCTTGACTGCAGAATGGATCCTGATAGTGCAAAGAAAAAGATATGGGTATTGAGAGTGGGTTGGTCTTCTTGTACAGATGAATGCCGTCAGGAGTGTATGGTGCAGATGTCTGACGATAATCGGCTTCACGAGCCAACTCGATAGTTTCAGGCATAGACGGAAAGGCAATGACAGTCGATGAGGAAGCCTCATTGCTTCTGTTGCTAGTCAAGTAGTCTGCCACTCCATCGTTGGTGGAACTCAAAGACACGAGCCGGCCAAGAACAGATGGACGCCTGTCCGTTGGCCTGGATGTATTAACAGGAGGACTTTTGTAACCCTGTTTTACAGGTAGTGGAGCTTGTGCTGGCATAAATTAGTATTGGTAGTAACCACCCTCTCGGTAGTTATAGTTTTGCACTCTTTGGATCTGTTGGAATTGTTCGTACTCGTCTTGCTTTTTACGCTCATCATCTGCTTGACCCTGAGTGATGCCTACCTGTTTCTCCAGGTATTTTACCATATCAGTGAGCAGCCGTAGTTGGTCAGTCTCCTCCTTTGTTGGAGGACGACTCTCAGTAACCAGGTCACTCTGCTTGGCAGCTATGGCGTTTCTGAGATAGACAACATCGCGTTGGGCCAATTCATTCTTGAATTGTGCAGCTTGCAATGCTGATATGGTTGATTCGCCGCCCTGGCCTTCGACCATGTTTTTGATGTCTTGTTCACGGGTGGCAAGCATCTGGCCAAAACTAACTGAACGGCCGCCAGAACCTTCAACCATAATTGACTTAAGTCTTTCAGACTCAGTCAAGCCCTCAGCAGTGCTTATTGAGGCACCACGAGCCTGGGCTGTACGTCGTATTAGGCCACTTCTAATTGACTCTGCATCACGAGCTCTGGCCCTTTCATTCTCCTCTGTTTGTGAACCAATGGTTCTTAGGTCCTCGATAGCACTTCTGCCTGTAATAAGCTTGTAGCCTATAACGGAAAGAGCTGTGCCCAAAGCAACAAGAGCTGTCATTGGGTTGATAAGACTCAACAACGCCTTGGCTACTGGCACAAAGATTAGTTTGAGTGGATTCACCAAGTAGTTCATCAACATCGCGCCCACACCCGTTGAGGTTGCCGCTGCAGCACCAGCTGCTCCAACGCCTGCACCTGCAGCATTCATTGCTCCAGAAACGGCTGAACCCACACTAGTGGCCATAAGTTGCTGATTCAGTGCTCTGAGCCCAGCCATGGCGATTGGCGCCCAAATAGCCAACTGACGAAGGCTATTTATGAGCAAGCCAAAGGCACCCACAACCACAACACCACCCATAAAGGCCAACGTTTCAAACACGCCTGGAATGGCTCTAAGTTTTTCGAGTAGCCAGGCCAAACCTTGAGCCGCATAGGATAGGGCTGTAACAAATGGCCACATGCCGGCAGCCAACAACTTCTGCAGGCTCTCAGAGATAGAAGACACAGACTTTCCAAGGTTGGCCACCTCATTGGCATACCTTTGGTCCAAAGTTATGCTGTCTTCAGTTCGAGAGTTCAACTCAGCTGACGCCTTGGATAGATTACGAAGTGCCACCACAGACAGACCAGTTTGCTGGGACAGATCCTCAAGCACCGCTATCTGTTGTAATAGAGGCTGATTCTTAGTCAGCTTGTCCACGTACTCACCCAGGCTGGAGACAAATCGCTGCTGTTCAGCCTGATTTCCAAGATTCTCAGGATTCATTCCCAAGGCCATGGCCATTTGCATTCCACCACTGGATGTGGAAATCTGCTTAAAGAAATTTACATAATCACCTGATTGGCCCGTAAATTGGCGCAAGGCATCATCAATTCTCAGTGTGCTCTTGATAACTTCAGCGTAATTGCTGATATTGCCCATGATCATCAGGGACTCACCCAGTTCCTTGGTAAATCGGCCAAATTCATCTGCAGTTAAACGAGTGTTCTCACGAATGGTGGCCAGAGTGTCACCCATGGCTACAAGACTGACGCCAGCTTGCTTGCTGTAGAAAACCAAGTGAGCGGCATTATCACCAGAAATTCCAAGAGCCTCAGCCATCTTAACCGCCATGGCTGCAGACTTAGTTAACTCATCAGTGCCCGCTTTGAAATTCAGGCGTCCTAAGGCCGACATGGCTTCCACTGTGGTTGCAACTGTTCCACCACCTTGGAATGCCGCCTTTAACCCTTGGGCCAATAGCATACTACGAGTGCCAATGTTACTGGCAAAAGTTTCGAGGCCCTTTTGCATGGCATCCAGTTGAGCAGTTGTCAGCTTGTAGATCTCACCAAAGAGTGAGTCCTTAAGTTCACCCACAATTCTGAAACTAATATCACGAAGTTGCTTGAAACGGTCCTCAGCCACATTGGTGACAAGCTGTTTGGACTTATCACGGGCTAGATTTACCAAGTCCTCAAATGAGGACAGAGTGGCTGTCAAAACGCCTGATGGATCCGCATCGCGGATATTCTGCAGACTGGCAGCCACAAGATCTGCCTGGCTAGTGAATTGGGTAACCACCGTCTTGCTCTTGTCCATCTCTGCCTGGAAGCTCTCCTGTAGAGTGCTCAGGTTGACAACCATTTGACGAAGATTCTCAACATCAGTGGCCTGAGTGTTCTTGATCGTATCAGCCACTGTCCGTATGTTAGCGGCAATGGCATTAGCCTCGCTACTAATGGTGACACCCAGGGTTTTTAGACCAGTCTCATAGTTCTCAAAGTTTCTTAGTACACCAGATGAGATGCCCTTGATTTTCTGGCCAGCTGTGTCACTGGTGTCAGTGAGTGTTGCAGTGATCTGATTCTTTAGCTTTAAGGACTGAGATACACTGGCCGAAAGAGCTGACTGGCCAGCCACGTCGTTGAGTTTTTTCAACTCACCCGTAATCTGAGATATTCCGACAGGTATGCCTTTGTTTGTCGCATCAACCAGGGCCTTGTTTATGTCAGAAATTGCAGCACCCAAACCACCTGTTACTGAGGCTTGAAGTTGACGATAGTCATTGGCCAACCTAGAAATAGATCGACTGGAATCTTCCGCACTTCTGGAATTACCCGTGATGGCCTTGAGAGTCTGAGAAAACGCACCACGATTGAACGTATTGTCAACCTCCTTTAGGCGTTTGACAAATGAGTCAAAGTATTGGCTGGTAGCTTTTGAGCTATCAGCTATTGACTTACTTGATTGGGCCAAGCCATTGGCCAGGGCTTGTGCTTGAGCAGCGGCTGTCGTCACATACTAACTACGTATCGTCGCAGCAGCATACCAGAGCAGCAAATCTACTTTGCCCAGTGGCCATTGAGACATGCTAGGACACGATTCCCTGGCAGACAGGCAGAGATCACGGGCTGTATAAAATCCAAAATTCTTGGCCAAGCGAATCAAGTGCACATCTGGCTTTACAAGTGAGACGGCTCCTAGATTGCGTGCAAGGTGCATGGAAAGTGCCGGACCCATAAAGGCGATGTTTTGTATGGCCAAAGGATCTCGATCGTCCAGATAGCGCTTTCTAAAAGGCACCCAGCCATCTTCTCTGACTTGCTTTCTAGTTTTGAAAATGGCATCAAACTTGGCATGGTTACGCCAAATCTTAAAGACTTCGTCCTTTTCAGGTGGACTGGCTTTCTCAGAAGGTACAAATTTTCCGTGCTTATCCAGCAGATTGTGAGCAGCCAAAAGCTTGTCGTAGTTAGCCGTGACAGCCTTAGCTGAGAAGCCACTGACGTAGACACACCACAAGTAGTTTCTGAAGAAAAACTCCTCAGAAATCACGTCCACAGAGGCTCTGGCAATGGACTCCCAGGAGTCGTAGAACTCCCTTGAGCAGTGAGTGTGCACCACATCCCATGCATGCTCAGTCATCTGGTTGAGATCGCCACACTCAACCAACTTCTTGGTCTTGACTTTCTTCTTGATGGTTTCCACGAAAAATGTTTACAACCTTGGGTTGGGTCTGTACACTCAGTAGCATATGAATTTCTCATATGGACATAACTTGGTGACATCGATTCACCAGATTGAAGTAAAGAAGAAGGACAGATTTGATCTGCTCCTCAAAAATCGTTGGGTGATACCACTCAAGAAGACGGAAATTGCACTGATGAGAGGCACTGAGTGGCCTCCTTGGATCAGGAATGATCCATTGGAATTCTTTGATAAAAAACGTAACAGAGCTAACTGGTTGAACTTCTTGGACTTTGACGAACAGTTTTTCCAGATTAAAAACTACTTGAAGGGAACGACCGTTCTAGACTATTTCCAGGCCTGTAAAGATTTCCAAGTTGTGCTGTTGGACAACCCTGTAAATTTCAAAGATTTCTGTGAGAAAAACACCATTCGGTTGCTGTCAAAGCTTTGTGGTTGCCATGGGAAAATCCTGTTTTCAGCCAAGATTAGCCACCGAGGTTTTATTGGTACCTCAGCCAAAAGCTTGATGCTGAATGAGATAAGGTTGTTTGGCAAGAAGATGGTTTTAGCAGACCACGTGTGGGTGGAGTACACCAAGAAGTGGGCTGTGGCTGAACCTCTTATTGGAGGCAACAAAGTCTACGTGCTTGGAAAGGTGGTTCCCTACAAGCGTAAAGACGGCACTGTCGACTACACAATCAAAGCTAGCAAAGTCATTCGTGCATGAAAAAACCCACCTGGATTTCTCCAGGTGGGTTTTGCTTAATCAGCTAGCTTAGCCGATGACTGGACCGAAGGAGCTCGGAGCATTTTGCACAATGCCACGGGCGTAGAACTTCGAGTTGATCATCTTCTTCGCGAAGCTGGTCGCGAAGCCCCGTTGATGGAGGAAGTCAGGCAGCATGATGTCTGGGGTAGTGTACAGCTTCTGGTACTCAGCCAGAACGTAGCCGGTACGGAGGAATTGGTCACCCTTGTGGCCCACGAGGAACTCGTTGGTCGGATAGTGAGGATCAGCGAAGATCTTCTTGTTACCCAGGTCACCGATGTAGGTGATGCCCTGCATCTCAACGCGGTTGTTACGCGGCACGAAGTGCGGCAGCGTGGCAACAACGGTGGCGGCTTGGAGGCCGAGCAGCGCCCAGTTACCAGCAACCATGTTCGTCGAACCAAAGATGAAGTTGGAGGCGGTCTCCATAGCATCAATGAACGAGTACTTGTGGGTCTGGTAGTTAACGCTCGAGGGAGGCGTAGCATCCCAAGTAACGAAACCAGCGTCAGCACGGGCACGCAGATCGAAGATGACCTGACGATGCTTCTGATACTGAAGCGCGTTGGTGATGGCGTTGAGCAGAATGGACTCAGCGCGGATGTTGTACATCGCGGAGAGGTTCTGATCAGCTTCCTCGGACCAGACGGCCTTCAGCTTCATCACCTGCGCAGTGACAGGGGTGGAGCTGATCTTGACCTCGTAGTCCATGATCGACTGATTACCTTCCGAGTTGAACTGGTAGGTAACAGTGTACGAAGAAGAGGCAGAAACACCAGCGACTGTTAGGGCACCAGTGGAGTAGTTGATCGTACCGCTCGAGATTGAGCCAGAAGCGATCAACGCACCGTTGCCGTCATCAGTGGTCGTGTCATTGCCGATGGTCAGCTGGAGCGTACCAGGGCGGAGCGGAGTCCACTCCAAGGTAGCAGCACCACCAGAGAGGGAACCAGTCTCGTTAGAAACGAGCTCAGAACCGTCATCGTCACGGTCAACAGCACCACCAAGAGCGCGCCACATCGGAGCACCCTTAGGGGTCTGACCCTTACGACGACCAGTGATGATGTCGAGGTAGACGATCTGCGACACCGGACCAGCCATGGGCTGGAGGGCGACGAGCTGGTCGATGACATCATTCTCAGCCATGTTGGAGATGACTGGGAAGATCCACTTGTCGAAAGTGCCGAGGTTGGAAGTTCTCGTCACCTCATCGAGGCGACCGAACTTACGACGGCAGTTTTCGAGCATGATAGCGGCGATAGGCCGCTTGTACTCCGGCATGTGCGAGACGAACTGCTTCCAGCCAAGAGCCTCCCAGAGTCCACGATCAGAACCCTCGGATACTCCGACGTCAGTGTCAGCCAGGCGCTTGCCCCATTCATAGATTTCGGTGAAGCGTGTTACGCCACCACCTTCTGTGGCCAGCTCAGGGCGGCCGCTCGGTGCAATGATGACCATATTTGTGTGTTACTTGATGTTATTGTTGTGAACCCGAAGTCGAGAGACGGCGGGCAATGGCAATACTCTCACTAATGTTACGGGGATTGCCAACCGGCACAACGATAGTGCCGAGCTTGCCCGTGTCCTTCGACTCAGTGACTGGGGTGGAAGTCTCAACCTTGGCCTCAGTAATAGCGGCCTTGGTTTCAACATTCTCCTTAGACTCATTCGTCGTAGGGACAGTTTGTGTTGAAGCAGCAGGGGCTTCAACCGCCGCGGCCTTAGGAGCAACAACCTTCTTTGAAGGTTGGATAGACTCACGCAGAGAGGCGAGAGCCTCTGGGGTCTTGGCTTCCTTGAGCTTAGCAGCAAATTCAGTGTCGGACTTGAGCTTTTCAGCAAACTCAAGTTCGAGAACTCGGCGACCAAGGCGAACGACAGAGTCGTTGCTCTCGGCCTGAAGGGCCTTGTACCGCTTCGCCAGAATCTCCAGCGCGGTGGTGGCTACATCATACTTCTCATTCAGCGTAGACTGCTCAGTCTGCAGACCTTCAGCAAATTGCTTCCAGGCGCGACCGCGGGCGAGGTTACGTTGATTGACTTCCATCAACTTGGTGTTGGCGTCAAGCGATTCCTTGAGCTTGTTCTTCAAGGTCACGCCGGTTTGAACGATCTTCTCGGTGACTGAAAGCAGCTTCTGCTTCTCCACATTGAGACGCTCAACTTGGGCAGTGGGGGCAGCAATAGCCGAACTCCAGGTATTCTGGATGGCCGTAATCTCTTCGTGGAGACGTGTTCCGTCCCAACGACGATTAGCTGTATCCTCACTGCACCAAGCTTCAACATGCTGATGGAGGGTTTCCATCTGGCGCATGCCTTCAGCGTACCGTTGTGGAGTCAGCTTGCTGACTTCCAGGCCCGCGAATGACTGCAATGACTGACGAATTTGATTCGCGTCCATGGTATTCTTTGGTGTTTGTTTAGCTACTGGAGTTTTGGCTCCCTCAATCGAGCTTTCAACCACAGAGGTTGATGGCTTCGAAATTTTCTTAGACTCGCCCACAGGCTGAACGATGGCATTAGAAAAGCTGGGAGTCATTACAACGTCCCAGCCTTCACAAATGTAGTCATCTTGGACTACGTCAATGCCTTCTGAATTTTTAACTAGGCTTCCATAACCTCGGCTTGAAACCGTTGGGTTATAGCCTGCGGCGATAAGAGCCTGCATCTTACGACCCTCAGCTGTGTCAAGGAATACCAGTTCACCGGATATGGAACCGTCCTCGTTAAGCTGAGCGTTAGTAACAATGTGGCTTATGGGGCTCAGCAGTGATACTTGACCATCAGCCGGATGCTCCAGTAGACCAAAAGTCTTATTCTCAGCGAGACGCTTACGAAGAAGACTTCCATCTTTGAAATTGGCCTCCCACACTTTGCGAGTGTAGATTCGGCGATTGCCATTGATTTCATCACAGAAACCAAGGCGTCCTATGGCCTTGGTGGCCTTGAAGCCACTGCCATGATCTTCATTGACCAGACCTTTAGATCTGTCAATGACGAAATCACACGAATCGACAAGGTATTGCTTTGCCACGGTATAACAGCTAGCGTGTAAACGATGAATCATACGTTTTACACTTACTGGCGTAAAAACGATTGAACATCAATGCACTATTTCGGACAACTAGACTGTGGGCTCAAGAGTTGATCTGGGTGGCGTTTTTGGGTTCTTGATTACGATTGTAGCTTTGTAGAAATTCCAACAGTAATCTAGAGCCTTTTCAACCGCATCCATGTTGGCACCACGCATCTTAAACCAACTGCGTGCGTCTTCTGGGTCCAGTTCCTCAGACGATCCATCATCGACCTGCAGCACAAACCATTCTAATCCAGGTTCACGCCTTAAATCAATTGTTAAGGGCCTAGGTGGTTGAATAGGGGTGGGTTCAACGATTGGAGACTGATTTACCATCAAAATAGATACAAGTTCTTGGTATCATGACTGCCGTGGCCATACTAACTTACAACCGCCTTCCAGCTCTAAAGAAAATCTTAGAGAGTGTCATGATCCACAATAGAGTGGGCGACATTGCCATATTTGAGGACTGCGGACAGAGTGACGGCACACGACAGTGGTTGACATCAAGTGTAAAGACGGTACCTCGTCCAGAAATAATGGCTGTTGAACACCAGTTGGGGTCCAGCGGCGTAAAAGCTTTTCTTGGCACTGACAACCTAGGAGTATCAGGTAACAGCAACAGGGCCCTGAAGTGGTTTATGAATGAGACCAGCGCAGACCATTTGTTGCTGTGTAACGATGACGTTGAGTTTGTAGGAGATGCTGGCAAAGCCTACAGAGAGGCCCACTTAGCCACGAATGTTGGACTTTTTTGCTTCTGTGACTTCACTAGTCCGCAGTACAAATGCTGGCCCATAACTTACCGAGGAGTTTCTCTCAAGAGATTGTCTAGAATGACCGGCATGGTGATGTCTGTCACTCGACAACTGGTTGAGAGCATTGGGTATTTCGATCCTCAATTTGGACGATTTGGAGAAGAACACTGCGACTACACTGTTAGGGCCCGATATGCTGGGCACCAGAGCATCATGGGCATTCAGCAGTATTGTTTGGACATTGACCCTAAAGCCCCAGTGTTGAAGCACCAAGTGGTCAATTCCACGATATCCAGTCAAGAAAAACCCCTGCTAGACCATGTGGCTGGGTCCATGATGAGGGAGAAGTCCAAGAGATACCCATTCACCAGCCCATACTTGGGATTTTCACTAGTGAGGAACAGATTTACCGATTCAATGGTGGATGGCGGTATCGAAACTGACTTCTTGGTTGGGCACCACAGCATTTGAGTACTGGTGGAATCGCTGGACAAAATCGTCTAGTGAACTGGACCGATGGGCAGTGCCATATGCCAGATATGGGTTATCACAAACCATTCCAACAATTTTGTTGGACAACAAGCAAAGAAACTGACTGAATTGGCTCTGGTGTGAACCCAAGCAAAAGGCACAGCCACTCAAGTTTATCAAATCCACCACCGCGTCTTTGATTCCTTGAGGAGATCTTGTTGGATCCACGTCCAAGTATTCCACATTGAATCTAGAAGCTAGCTTTCTTTTAATGTCCATGCTTGGACAGCTAACATAGAAAACCACATCTGGCCACGATGCCTTGAATCTTTCCATAGCCACAGAGAAAGATTCAACAGAGGACTGAGAAAAACACTCAGTGTGATTTACGCCATTTGGCCTGTAGTCACCATAACGAATGTGAACGCCAACAAACTTGCGGTATTTCTCAGGAGTGGCTCGTTCCCGGAGAGCTTTTCTAAACGGAAAATCCACAAGAACTTTTGCCAGGGCCTTGTTGTGTTCAATGTCGTATATCTGGCCCTTTAGCAGAGGAGATGTCCAGGGCTTTATTAGTATGGTTTCATCGGTGTCGTTTTCACTAACATTTTCATACTCTCTGGACCCAATAGTATTGGCATTGTAGACTTTCAGCGTGCATCCAGGATAGGCCACTCTACGCACCAAATCTGTTTTTGACATCAGCGTGGTACTTGATTCAAAAATGGCCTGGAATCCCAGGTTCAACTCCCCATTTCTTGGCCAATAGATGCTGAAATCACGTCCCAATTTCTGGGCCAAAATTTTACTTCCCAAGAAGGCATGTATTCTATTACACAAACCAGATGTGCATGACACCACTAACATTACTTGGGCGGTCCAGAATGAGTCATCGACACACTAAACCCTGTCTCACTCTTGAACTTGTGGACGATTTGATTAAGCAGGTCCTGGTGATAGGGTATCAAATCAACCTTATCTGCCACAGGTTTGTGCTGAGCGTCTGAGCCATTCATCATATGGCCAAAATCCCAGATGTTTCTGCCATGGTAGAAACGAACGTACTGGGTGGGATCACATCCAATGTTGCCGACATGGTTGTCAACGCAGATGACCCTGTCAGAAAACCACTCCATGAACTTGGTGTCTTCTCGAACCTCTAGAGAAAGATAACGCGCTGGTGTGGATCTTTCATACATGACTGACATTTGCTGGCCTGTTGGCATTTTGTCGTAGAATGCACAGTTGTTGGTCAAAGCACACCTAACTTGCCACATGTAGGTAGTAATGTGCCTCTCCCTGCAGTTTGCCATTTGGTTTTGCATCCTAGTGGGATGATGCCAATCATCATCGTCCCAGGTCATGCACCAATCTCCTGTGGCATTCTCAATTGACCAGTTTCGCATGTCTCCAAGCGTTACTCCAGGTCCTTTTTCAACGAAAACTTCCTTTACACGTGGATCGGCCACAGAGCAAACTTTCTCTGTTCCGTGGTTTATGATCACAAGCTCCTTGTTCGCCCACGTTTGATCAAAAAAGCAACCCAAGGAAACTCTGGCTAGTGGGTATCTCTCAGGATTTTTTCCTGTTACCATCAAGGCAGAAACTTTTGGCTTACGCCAGGTTGAAAACCACTGGGATCTTAGTCGACTCCACTCGACTTCCTCAACCCTTGGGCGTGAAATTGAACAGGATGTCCAATTTATTGGAGTGACCTTTACACCAGAAAGAATCCAGCTCATCCAAGTGGCGTGATCAGCGTTGTGCTGAAAAGCCGGCAGGGCATTCATGGCCACAGGTGGCAATAGGCTTATGTCAAATATGACACTGCCAATAGGTGAATTTTCCCACAATGGACTATCTTTCTTGGCCAGGTGCGTGGTCATTGACCGAGTGCAATACCAGTCACAGACAACAAACAGATAGCCATTTGTCTCCATGAGTGGCAAGATCTTTGTGAACAGGTTTTGGTTAACGCTGTCCTTGGCCATTATGGGGTAGATAGTCGATATGTTATTGCTAACTCGACAGTGTCTCATGGCCTCATTTACACCATCAGCCCACAAGGAGTTGTAGGAGAAGAAGTGAACATCTTTGGCCGAATTTTGGTCCAATTTTACAGGTGATCTGTGAACCACCTTTAAGACCCACGGCTTGCCAGACAAGTACTCATCGAGCCTTGATACACATTGGTTTAGGACATCGTCAGACTCATCCACCACGATCACAACTACACAAAGTGCTTTTGACTTGAAAAGATCTTGGCTGTAAGTGATAACATTCTCAAACATCATGGCTTCGTCTTTAATTTTTCCAGCTGATTTAGAGATTAACCTTTGAGTGGTATTCTGATCAATCTTTCCTGATGGGTTTATGGAGTTATCGATTTGAAATCGCCTTAATTGACCTACAGTTTGTGGGTCCATTACACATGTGTTGGGAACTTTGTAGCCCAACACATTCAAGAATTTTTGTACAGCTTTTGGGTCCAACTTCATGACTTGCCACCAGACAGATAGCTGGCTGCCATTCTTGCGGCCTCTAAACCCATATTCTTGGTTTCACCAATGCTCTTGATTACAAAATGCATGCAACGAAACACAAGGATGCACATCCACATCAGATAGCACAGGATAGAAATCAGCAGCGTGTTGGTTAGAGCAGTCGGCTTGAGGAGTCCAACAACCACGAGTATGACAGGAGACAGCACCATGCCAACGATAAATGGCGCGTCAAACCACCTCAGAAAACCCAGCATGACAAGAAAATCAAACTGGCTTTCTGGTTCACGTGACAGGTCTAGAGGGCTATTAGTTTTCATCAGTTTGAATCTTTTCGTTGGCCAATGCTTCAATCAGCTTGATGGCTTCTTTCACCGAAGTGTTCTTGTCCAAGTAGTGACCATTGGCCACTTGGACCAATTTATTTTTAAGATCCTTAGAGGGACGAGTGAAACGAAGTGACAGCTCCCCATCCTCTGAGCTCTTGCCCAACCACAGGATGGGTGACTTGCTACCGTGCTTAAGAGCGTAGGAGATTATTTTCTCTTGGGAATCATCCTTCTTGGCTTGCTCAGCCCGTTTGAAGTTGGTATTGAGGAAGTTAATGATCTCAATGCTACGTTCATTCACTCCCTCATCTGCTGGAATAGCCGGCATGACCCTCTGGCTAACTTGGGAGCCAGATTCGGGCAAGTCTACGTTTACGGCTGGAGTTCGAACTGAGCGACCCAGGATTGATGGGTGAGGTGTGATTTTGTCCAAACCAAGAGAGCGTGTTTCCACAACACAGGCAGACTTAATGCCACAGCCCATACATTTGGCATTCTGGTCCTCGTACATGATGCCAAAGCAGCTAAGAGCCAGATTGCCCTGATCCACAGGAACTCTGGCCCCAACAACTGAGAGGTGATGACGTACCTCGTCATTTATCTTGGACAGCATACTACGGGCAGCCAGACTAAAAAGGCGGCGAACCACTGTCTTGTCAGTGCTGCGTGGGACTTCAACTGCGTAGAGTTTCGACAAGAATGCCACTGAAGCATTCCAAGAATAATCGTCTGTTTGGGATGACATAATTGTTTTCAACTTAGCTTGAAGCTGTTTCCGAATAAGTAAGAACTGTTCAATCCCCATTCCCAGCCCAATGGCCATGTGAATGTGACTTACTTTAAGATTGGAGTTTCGGCCACTGCGTACAAAGTCACTCCACATGTCCATCTTTGCATACAGAACGGCTGTGGTGTTAGGTGTTACAACCTGGTTCATCACAAGAATCTCCAGTGGAGTAAGGATAGAGGACCAATCATCTATCAATTCACTGTATGTGTCCAAGTCATCATCTTCTGGGACTTGAATATGAGAGTCTGGATCATCAATTGAAATCTCAATTGGTTTATGATGTTCAGCCAGGAAATCGCCTTTCTCCGGGGGACGAATGCCGGTTCTCTTAAGAGTGAAACGATTGCGCTGTACTTGTCCTTTGACGTGGTTGTTCAAGGACGTCTTAAGATACTTAAAAAACTCATAGCGATTGGCTATGACAATGTCCTTTTTGTCATAAAGCAGGCGAGCAATCTTCAACCTACACTCACCCTTGAGCTCCTCCTCAGTCAGATTCACACAGCCAAGGTCCATGTAGGGACGTATGACATTTTGAATCAGATTCTCAGTGTCTGTGGCAATCTCATCAAATACAGTTGGGCGGTTGTGGAAGTCATTGGGATGCACGCAGTGGAGACGTGAATCCCTGTCAAGTTGTTTGTAGTCTACTATCTCAGAAGATGTCATCTTCATCGTGGCTGCTGGTTGGGTAGTCGTCATATACTGGGTAGTCACCGTTCGAGGATGGGTCCATGGTATCGACCATGTGCATGTAGATGTCTGTGGCTGATTTGTCTGTCTTGTTGTACCGTCTTGCAATCTTCATTATGGACTCCGGGTCCTTGTCTGACTGCTCAATTTCACGGTAAATCTTGGCTTGTTGCTTGAGTCTAGCTAGATCAGCAATAGTTGGAAACTTCACTCGTACTCCGCCGTGGACAGCACAGCACTTTTGGAAGGGTTCCCAGCCCATTATGTCTATGAGTTGTGGAAATGGAGTGTTTCTGTACTCAGCTCGAAATGCGTCTTGATCAGTAAAACGCATGAACTTGTCATCATAGAGTTCATTTCTCATCTGGGTTGTTGTCCAGATATAGAGAAACTTGGTGGTTTCCATGCTTAGACCCCAGGCAAAAGCAGCACCTCTTATGCACTCTTGTTTTCTGTGGTCGTCTTCCATCACACACTCAATGATAAACCGTATTGCAGACCGCATCTCAAAGGAAGCCCAAGGGCAAGTAATCCCATAAAGCTTAGACATTACTGCGTCTGCTCTATCCTTGGCATCTTGACCGTCATCTGTAAACCCAGAAAGTCGTTCCAAGGATGCGTCATCGTCAGTGCAGTGATGACGCTTAGTAAATGTCGTGGTCTTTACCAGCTCGGATCTGAAGACATTCTTGGCACAAGTGGATAGCCAAGAAAAAAGGGACCCCTTAGCGGGGTCCCACTTTGTAAGCCACTTTGGAACTTTTTCCTGGGCTGCTACCACCAGAGAGTCTAATGGTACGGTATGATGGAACTTTTCGTGCTGAGCAAGTCGCTTAAACATCTCAGTGGAGTCTACGATTATGACCTCAAGAAGGTCCATCGCTTCCACCGTTCTTTCCTCATCTATTAGCCTCTTCCAGTTAAGGACCAGAGGTCTGATCTTAGACTCTGGAAAGATATGCTCGTCTTTTGTACGACTTTCTTTAGCAGTTCTCGGCATGCTACTAAGAACGTGACTTTCGAGAAGTCAGCGTCCCAGCATCGACATACTGTTTGCGGATGTCATCAATAGCTTTGACACGAGCCTCATGACCAGGCATCTTATCGTGTGAAGCAGCAATAAAGTGCAAACTGTTGGCCAGTGCAACCAATCCCAGCACAAAGCTGCCAGAAACCTGTGACACAAATGCACCGGTGATCTTTTCAACTGTGGCCAGCTCCATTCCGAGGTCTGATGCAATTTTTCGGGATATCTCGGAATGCTCGACGGTACCCACAGGAGTGGAGGTACTCGGTTTGGACGGAACTTGAGGTGCTTCGTCCTCTTCAACGTTTTGCACTTCAACAAATGCGGGCTTGTCCTTCAAGACAGACAGCGCAGTTTCCAAGACATCGGCCTTCAGCGGTGAGTACCGCGCGTCTGGCTTAATCTTGGCGGCGGTCTCTGCGGCAAGCCTCAGTACTTTGACTGGGTCTTTACTTCCACGCTTTTGAACCTCAACTTTATCGTTAAGATCGAACTTGCCCTTGAGCTCATCAAGGCCCAGGAGGATTTCTTCAGTCTTAGTGATTTGAGCGAATGGCAACCAACTTGTGTTTTCCATATGTTTTAGATTTCTGAACTAACTTGACAATTAGGGTAGTTTGTGTAAACAGATTTTAGGGATTTGTCAGCATTCTGCCAAGATCCTCTGCTGCTTGAACTAAGGCTGTCAACTCATCGTTGTAGGTGCCATAGCGTCTTAGAGTGGCTGTAAACTCCTGAACATCAGGAAGTCTATTGCCAAATTTCACTTCACCGCTGTCCGTCAATTTGACAGATATACGCATGAGTGCCTTGTGAATGGCAGCTTCACGCCGATTGGGGAAGTTGTGCCAGGCGTATGCATCAAAAACTATGATGTAGTTTTTGTTGATAAAAGCATTGAAAGGTGCTCCAACCTTCTTCAACTGAGCAGCGTCACCTTTGCTAGCGACATATTCACTGTCATCATTCATCTTGATTTTAAGGCAAGATGTGATTGCTACTTCATGAGTTACCAGAGCTGAAAAATCAGGCTCATTAAGTACTCTTTGAACAAGCTGGTCCAGCTCGTTGTTCTGTTCGTATTCTGTTGGCATTAGATCAGGTCCTCATCATCAGATTTCTTCTTACCAAACATCTCGTCATCATCGTCATCATCTGACAAAAGATCGACTTGTGCTTCGGATGAGAATATCTTTTTCTCAGTGGCTGCCCACAAGGCATCAAAATCGGTCTTGTGTTCGTTGTAGAATCCAGGCCACTCAATTCGTGAGTCAATGGATGGATTGGCCCGCTTGGACTCAAATGTGGATGGCATGATGCCGTTGGCTTGGAAACGGAAAGATATCGTTCCAGATTCATCCTTGGCCATGTCCAGCAAGATAAAGGTTTCAAGCATGGAATACACCTCATTGAAACCTCCCCCTGCACTTTCCTCATCACCGAAGAGAAGAACCATGCGTCCCTTGCGCAGTGGTTTCTTGACTCGATTCTTGACTGTCTTCATCTCAATCAACAAGCCGTCCTCCAACTTGTTGTCAGGATGTAGCTTGAACTTCTTTGGTACCTTCTGAACGAAGATTCTCTGGGAAGCGTAGAACTTCAAAGCCCTGCCACCAAATGTAGCGTAGTCATTCTCGTCAGGCAGTGCATTAGGATTCTTCTTCATCTTCTGTGCGAAGGAGTCAGACACCTGGTTAATGCATAGCAGACAGACGTTATACTTGTTGATGGCCCGTGAAACGCGGCGGAATGCCCCACGCAGTTCCTTGGCATGACGTGAGAAGTCTTGTTGACCCCATTCCTGGCCAAGCTCTTGGTCAGTAGAAGTTGACGCAATAGTGTCAATGACAACGAAGATGAACTGTTCACGATCAGTTTCTTTGGCACTCTCCTCAACAACCTTGACAACGCGCTCAATAGCATCGAAAATCTGGCCAATGGTATCACAGCGACCAAGGATAAAGTCAGCCTTGATACCGTCAATGGTCAGTGAGTTGTCGTCTGAGAAAGATTGCTCATTGTCAATGTAGAGCACATGGGTGTCAATCTTATCAGGGTCCAGCTTCTCATAGGTGGTACGCTTGACATTGTCAGAGCCAAAGGTTACCACTCGCTTGTAGATGTTTTTGAGCTGAGCACTAATGCCAGCTTTCTTGGCTAATGCTGTCTTACCAGAAGCATCAATGCCATACACTTCTACAATACGACCAAATGGGAGAGCCCCAGTAATCGCATCGTAGACTCGATTGCCAATCATCAACACATGTCGAACGTCAGACAGGATTGATGACGACATACGGCCGAATTCAGCCAAGGGATCTCCCTTCTTGTCTGAAGTCAACTTTTGTAGACTGGCCAAGACCTTGTCTTTGACCTGTGGAACGGATGGCTTTTTCATTATTGGGTACGGCTGATGGCACTACGGAGCTTAGCAGACATGCGTGAGACTGGGCGAGCTGGGTTAGTTTGAACCTGTTCAACTGGAGTGGGCGGAGCATCCTCAATCCCTTCTGCACTGGCCTGAGGAATTGGGTCGTGTTGTTCGTCAGTCACATCATCGTCATCATCCACAGAGGATGCTACTGACGAACGAACTGGGGCTTCAGGTTCCACTTGACGAGCGGCTTGACGCAAGCGAGTGGATGGCGTAGCTTGCACAGGAGCAGGCTGAGGAGCCATAACTTCTGGAGCGTCATCAAATGGAATGTCGTCCTCATCCTGAGCAACAGGGGCTGGGCGAGGAGGAGCCGGGCGAGCTGATGGCACCGATCGAGGAGCTGACGGAGGAAGTGATGGGCGAGCTGGCGTCGAAGCCACTGGAGGGCGAGGAGCCGGTGCAGGCGGACGAGGAGCTGGAGCTGGAGGGCGGGCTGGAGGGCGAGGAGCCGGCGCTGGAGCACGAGAGGATCTTGGCTGATCATCGTCCTCATCAACCGACTTTCTAAGGGAGTGAGTTCTCGGACGAGCACTAGACGCCTCAAGCTTTCTGAAAGCTTCCTCAAGCTTGGCACATGCGGCGTCCATCTCTTCAGCACCAAGAGCGTGGTAAGAAGGCATCTTGATCTTGTCAAGAATGTAAGTCAACAAGTCGGCCTTCTCATCTTTGGTCCAGCCTTCTTCGTAGATCGAACGAGACTCATCCTTCTGAAGAGCCACCTTGTTGTTGGCTCGCTTGACAATGAAGTCAACGCCAATTTCTGGGTCCAAAATGCTATACTTATTTTCAGGGCGTTTCTGCAAGAAGCGACGATAGTATTCGAGCAGATCATCGAAATTAGTCTTGTTAAGCCAGAAACGGTATGGCTGCCAACGCTCATCACCTTCAGCAATCCAAGGTTCCTGGCCTTTGATCTCCTTAGACCATACCAACGCGTATGTCAGCCATTGCTTGCTGGCTCCAGCCTTGTAGCCAAACGAGGACAGATCTCGGTTGGTGTTTTCATACGATGAGCGAATCTCCTCAGCGAGATCGCACAGACCACAGTGAGCGTCTGGATCACCACCACATTCAGGAGGTGTCACACGAGCACAGAAGTGTGGTCGCTTGTTAACCCAATGTTGGGCAATTGGCGCATAGAATCGCTTGCGATCACCCATGCCCAAGTGTGCTGGCAAAAATCTGAGCAGCCACGTATCGCCATCGTTGTCGAGCTTTATGTTGTTGTCATCACGTTTGGCCGAAAGGGCCTTGCGTTCCTTCTCGATGTCATCCAAGATGTCATCGCCGTAGTTGTCTGGACTATACTTGTTACTCATCGTCGTTTCCTGTTATTAGTTTCCTGCGTGTCGATTCAGTTGATCTTACTAAGTCTAATTTGGCTTGCAGAACATAGAGTAGATTGCTCAGCCTAGAAGACCATCCCAAAACCTTGGAAAATTCTTCGGTGACCCTGATGACTTCAGGATCTAGCTCAATTAGTTGCTCGATGGCTTGTTCAGAAACTTTACCTGGAATGTGCTCTTGGGCTCCTCCATTTTTAAGCTGAACAAAGGCCCTGGCCCTAACTGTCTTAAGCTCTTGCTTTTTAACTCCTTTTTGTTCGATTATCCACTGTAGTTGCTGGTTTGTCCACTCGATGATAGCTGGCAGTTCAACTGCTGCTTCACCAATCTCCTCGTAGGGGTGTTTTAGAAAAGTATCCAGGTTCAAACTGAACTCTGAACCCAAGTCAATTATTCCCAATTCAGGAAGTGTGTGGTCACTCATGACTCTACAAGACTTAGTTTTTCCATGATGCTGTTGACATCGACATTAGCGAGAACTGCACAAATTTTCTGCGCATCCAATTCGGGACACTTTGTCTTTGGAAATCCTGAATATGCATAACAGGGGCTGTTTGGACAGGCTGACTTTTCATGAATAGCGAGGTCCATGTAAGCCTTATCGTAGCCAATACGAACGTGTGGAGAATGTGGTCCCCAAATCGAGATTGCTGGAACTCGGCAAGCTTGGGCCATGTAAAGAGGAGCCGAATCCAAGGAAAACACACAACGTGATTTCGAGATAATGCTTAACACCGACCTCAAGGGTATTTCACTGATGAGATTGATCACCTTAGATGACTGCTGGCTCATGGCTCTAAGTCGCTGAACAAACTCACCAGCTGACATATCAGTGTCGGGCAACTCATGCTTTAGGGAGCCAATGATAGCGACAGGATGCTTGTTGGACAGTTCCTGGATAAGGTTCAACCACATTGTGTAGGACGCTGTCCTAATCATCCCATGAGAGAACGGAGCCACCACATAGTATGGCTCAGATCGCAAGTCTATCTGTTTTTCTGACCAAATGGCTTGGAAAAAAGCATGAAGACCACGGGTGTCTGATTCGTCAAAACCCACGGATGGTCTCTTATAGACTGGGTCTATGGACTTAGGATCAAAACCCAACTGACGATAGAGCACATCATAGACGTTGGGCTGTTCTCGGTCCTCATTAAACTCTGTCACTGATTCAATGAACCAGTGGTAGTCATATAGAGGCAAGGTATCGTAGAGTGTGGGACCATACAGAGGAGTCTTAAGATGAAGGGCCGGGTGATTGTAAAGAATGGTCCCACGATCCACCAAGCTTTTCAGATAAAATTTGGCTGTGCCACCTGACATGTGGTACAGATAGGATAGCGGACCAGACAAAAACAGAAGGTCCCCAATGCCACGACTGCGATGGCGCTCAACAAGTATCTTGGCGTTGTTGAGGTTCAAGAGCCCAACAAAGGGCCTGTAGTAAGCGCTGCCTTTCAGATCAGAGACCTCTTCAATTTGGTCTCCAGAGAATTTGTCAGAGTACTCGCCGTTGATGATGTACCGATTAGGCGGAGTAAGTGACCACGTTTCTTGATCGCACCGCGGCCAAAGCACTGGCTTGGCCATTGTCATTACGAGCCAGCGTGGGTTGGAGAATTTCAAAGACTTTTCCATTATGACTAGAACTCGGCAAGTAAAGTGCGTTTAGTCTTACTTGATCCGGCATCTTATAGTCACTTTTTCTACAACAGCTTCTCGGGCCTATTCGGGCTTTACGTCGGAAGATAACCTTATTTTTGAGCAAATCTGAACAACATTGAAAAACGGCCTTTTTGGTGCCATCATTCTTGTAGGTGTATGGACGCAAGCCCTTGGCCACCCGATAAATCATCTGGTGGTAACCAGTCCAGTCTGTTTGACGTTTTAAGTAGTTGAGAATGGCCCTCTCAACTACTGCTGGACTCAGAGCTCTGGTAACGTCAGGCATCGATGTTTTGTGTGTCAATATAGGGGTGAATTGACTCTGGAATCTCCAAGATTTCTTGCTTGGTCCACTTTCTCACCCTGGGCCATATTTGGTAAGGACGGTACATGTGGGCATTTCTCATGCCAGGTTTAGCATTGGGCAGAGTGTGGGCAATCCAGCCCTCAAAGTCATATGACGGATCATCATAGTGGCCTGAAGTACGATGCTTGTCGATGATCTCTTGCATGGTTCTTCGCGTGGCTGTAAAGTGGATAATGCCACGAACTTCCATCAGCTCCACCGGCCTGGGACCACAAGGTTTACGACACTCTATGAACCACACATCAGGTCCAATGTAAGCTGTGGCCATATCGGTGGCTCCATCAATAGGATAGCCAGGCAAACCAATAGTTGGGATCATTCCCAAAGCAATAGAAGATGGCTTGTACTCAGACACAAATTTCTTCATGTTTGAGAAGTAGTATCTCTTCCAAAGTTCGTCACCATCAATTATGACGATGTGGTCAAAACCTGAATCCCTAATCCACTTAACGGACTCATTTCTGACGTGGGTCTCTACATCAATAAGACGAAGTCCAGGCTGACGATACTTTCTAACGTTGAAAATCTTAACTTGAGCATTGGCACCTAAGTCATTCAACTTCTTAGCCACGGCCCATACTTGAGATATGTCTTCTTGGGGTGTTATTCTGCCATTCCAATACTCGTCTGGAACTGAGAAAAAGAAGTCGACTAGTCCCTCATCAAAGAGACGTTTGCAGACCTCAAACAAACAAAAGTCGTCTTTGGTGGCCTGAATGTATCCAGCGTATCTCATAAATCTTTTGGGAAACCTAGCGATTTTCTACGTTCAAACAACATCTGGCCTGAAGCATATCGGTTTGAATTTGAGTGGGCAAGATCAACGCTGTCTTTCATCCTCATGTTGTTGTCAGGATGATAGTGGCTAAACACCAAATGAAGAGCTCTGATCATAATCCCGTCCTGAATGGCATGGTAAGTGAGCTCTGTATCACAGTACATTGACTCGTACTTCGGGTAGAACAAGTAGCCCAATTCGTCATATCGGGCCTTGGTGATGATGGGCAAAGTGCACAGGTCTTTAACGTAACCGTCATTTACCATGACTACATGCCTACGGTTGACCCACTGTGAATCAGAGATGGACAGGATTCTTTCGTCCCAGTAGCGTATGGGATAGAAGTCATCAGATATAGCAATCAATACCTTGCCAGAAGCATGTTGTGCAGCAAGATTCCAACCCTTCACGCAGTTTCCAGGATTGTCATGCTGGATAGCAACTTTACACACAATGCCGTGGGTCTTTAGCGACTCTTGGCACTTGTGGGCTGACTCAATGCTTTTTTTATCATCACCATCCACAGCGATGACTAACTCAAAGGACAGAGGATCTTTTGCGGTTGTTCGCCAAAGATCCACCATAGGTCCAATGGCGTGTGGACGCCGTGATGTGTAGCAAAGCGAGTAAGTCACTTTGCTTAGAACACAAATTTTAGGGATTGAAGACTGCGTTGTACAGATCACCAGGGATTTGACGATGGTACTTCTTAAGGACTTTTTTACCGAGAAGAGCTTGCTTGGCTGTAAGATGATTGCAACCAGCGAGTGAATGGCCGATCATGGTATCGCATCCGTTGAAACCAACGTCATCACGTGTGGAAGCGTGGTCACAGACACCTGCAAGGATTCGAAGGGCTTGATGGATGGCGGAGATTTGAGCCTCAGGCATACCTTGGGCGCGATCGAGTTCCTTATTAGACAGTGTGACAAGCTCAATGTTTGGGTCAACCACAATGGGTTCATCCGACTCAAGCTGACCAACAGCACCATCCATCAAGCTCTGCTTTTCAAGCATCACGTGAGCCATACGAGAATCCAGTGAACCCTCAAGAGTGAGGTGTTGAACCATGACATTCGCAGCAGTTTGGCCAATACGATGAGTACGGTCTTCGCACTGGGTGACAGTCGCAGGCGTCCAGTCAAGTTCACCAAAAACAACCCACGAGGACGAAGTCATGTTGAAGCCCAAACCCATGGCGCGGATGGAACCACAAGCAAGCCAAGTGTTGGGGTCGGTGTTGAACCTGTCAACAGCGGCTTGCTTCGCCTCTGGCGTCATGCCACCCATCACGATGGGCATGCCATTGAAGTGGCTAGAGACAGTTTCCAGCACATCGCGGTGATGAGCGAAGAAAATGACCTTACGGCTGGGATCCTCGTCATGAAGATCTTGAAGATGGCTGATGATGTGGTCCATCTTGGCCAACACCGTCTGATGACGAACTTTTGAGAGCTCCTCGAAAAGGACGCGGGCCTCATACTTCAAATCGGACAGAGCCTTGTGATAGGCGGCCTTGTCCTCGTTGACTTTGGCGAGGAGCAAGGCAGAGCGAAGTTCGTTCATGCGGTTTTGGCGAGCAGCGTAGGCTGTAATCTCAGCCTGGACGGCCTCGTAGGCAGCACCAGTGGCGGGCAGCTCAACAACCTGGCGAAGCTTGGGAGGAAGCTCCTTGAGGACGTCGGCTTTCATGCGCCGAATCATGAGGCTCTCGCGGAGACGACGGTTCAACTGCGACTGCAAGTTAGGGCGACCTTGACAGTAGCGAAACTTCTTCCAGTCGGACCAGCTTTCAGCAAGTTGCTCAGGAGTGCAAAGCAGGGTCAACAGCGCCCACATGTCATCGGACTTGTTCCAGATGGGCGTGCCAGTGAGAGCGACCACATGTTTGGCGGCCAGTGGCTTCAAGAAGCTGTAGCGCTGGGTTTTGACGTTACGGACATTGTGCGCCTCGTCAATGATGAGCAGGTCAAAATTCCTAGAAATGAGCGCGTGGTGATTTTGCTTGAGAATATCGAAATTGATAATGACGATATCAGTGTCTGGGACAGTGGAACCCTTGGCAACGCCAATGGTGCGGTCGTCAACCAGCCACTTGCGAAGCTCATTGCGCCAGTTGATCTTGAGGGAGGAAGGAACCACAATCAGAACCTTGCGAAGCTCTGGATGGAGGTTGATGATGCCAATCGCCTCGATGGTCTTGCCCAGACCCATTTCATCGCCAATGAGAACACCACGTTTAAGTGTGGTCAGCGAGCTGTCAGTGTGGGCATACAAGATACCAGCTCGTTGGTAGCCCATGTACTCGAAGCCGTCAGGCGCAGGAACACGGATGTCAGCATCCTCAGCTTGGCTGGCAGCCAGCTTTTCAAGATACTCAGGGGAGGGATCGCTCCAGATAGAAGCCACCCAGTTGCCAATTTCGTCCTTTTTGATCGAGACGCCGTGGTTTTTGAGCTTCTCCTTGTTCGACTTCCAGAGATCCCAGAAGTTACGGTCAGGAGTGGCGTTGCGGATCTGGCGCAAACCACGGCTGGTATCAACCAGGCGAGGCTCGCTCCAGGGGAGGAGGTTGAAGATGTTGATGGTCATAGTGGTCGCAGTCATGGAGGTGAGTATACCTCCTGGCTGGGACCTATGTAAACAAAATCTTACAAAAATTTCTAGAGCGTGCCAGACGCTGCCCGGCGCACTTTCTCAATCCGTCGTGATGCCAGTCAAGTACTGAGAATTCTTAAGGGTCGCCAGCAATGCCTCCATCTGCTTCTCTCCATCAGCTCGCTTGTTCACGTCCAGCGTTAAGTCTTTCACTGGCCCTGGTATAGCTCCGCTGAACTTGCTCAGAATGTCTCCGTAGAGGTACCGTGATCTAGCTAAGGAAAAGTCACGCACCCACTTGGCCTCATATGGAGGAAGATCTTGTGTGCGGTTAAAGTTCTCAAATGACGTTACACCAGCATGGTAGCGTTCAATTGGATTGTGAATGTACAAGGTCTTGGTGAAGACATCATACATCCAGTCAGGCATCACAGACGTGACACGCTGCCAAGTCTTGCGCCAACGCAGAAAGTTGTCATACTCATCCAAGCCCGTTCTAATAAGTGGAGCTGGAGAGATAAGATTGCCATAGAAGATTTCTGTGGGACTGGGTATGTTGTCCACAAAATCCACGTTGACAATCCCCTGTGCGCCAACGTCTACTCCTTGAAGGTAGATCGTCTTGTTGGCAAGCATTCGTATGGCACCATAACGAATTCTGGGTCTCCACAACGAGATGTTGTTGAGACCCTCTTGAATGCTGTCATAGACATGCTGTTGGTCCAACTCCACATTCCAAATGGGAGAACCCAACTGACGAAATATCCAGTCTTTCAGCTGGTCAGCACTATACCCATAGAGTGGGAGAGTGGAACCAACAGCCAATGGTACATCAGGATTCGGCACAAACTAACTACACAGACCATCTTAGTCGCCAGGATTGTAACCCCAGATTTGTATGGTCATTCTTGCAGAAGGTGCCAATGGACTAACAGCTGTAACTCTATGCATCTGCTTGCTGTTATTCAGCATCATAGAGTTGTACTCAGGAGTAACAGCCAAAGTTTTCCCATCTTCATCCCACATGAAAACACCGCCGTGATCGATATTCCACTGCCTATTTAGATAGATAGTAGCACCAAAAGCATAAATTGGGTCATCGTGTGAGGATATCCCAGAATAAGCATGCCAAAGATAATACTGACAATAGGTCCGGTGCTTTGAAAACAAGTCATTTTTAGCTGACAATTCAGCTTTGATTCTTTCTTGTAGAGAATCGTCAACATGTGATATAGCACACATGCCCGTCACTCCAACAAGAATGTCTTGAGGCCATGAGGTTTGACTCAACTGCCAGCATTTAAGCCGTTTGTTTTCCTCCAAACCTCGAAAACAGTCCTCAAGTAGACTGTCGCTGAGAACATTCTTGTAGAGAACCATAGAGGTTACTTTTTCTTGGGATAACGAGACATGTAGCTGTCAAGCTGATCAGGGAACTTCTTTCGAAGGTATGATTCTAGCTGAGAACGGAATTGAAACTTCTTTGGTGGATTCTCCAAGTCACACACAAAGACTTGAGTTTCTTTGGACTCCAACTGCTCCTCAGCATCAGCGAGTGTGGGCATCACAACCTCTGGTGCATTGACGGGCTGAACAGAGGAGGGAGGAGGTGGCAATGGGATGGACGTCTTTGCTTGGGCTTGAATGTCTAGAGCCACCTTTTCTTGGAGAATTGAGCGATCAAGCTTAGCTCTGGGCTTGTAGTTCTTGACGTCAGCATCATCATACTGAATCTCTGGGATGGACTCACCACGGAATGGAGCACCCTCAGTCTCAGTCACACCCGACTTCTCAGTGGAGATTCTTGGCTTTGGAATCAAACCCATTTCAATGGCTTGTTGGACAGACATCCCCTGAATTGGGGAATTGGGGCCCACAGCAGCCTCTGGTGGACGAATGATGGGTGTTACCAACTTGCCGTCACCCGCTGTCTTGATAGGAGCTGTCTGAATGACTGGCACTTGTCCGCGTTCATCTCTAGACATCACCCTACAGATATGCACTTGCTTGTCCTTGAGAACCTCCTTAGAGAGTCTCATCTTGCCAACATAGGCGTCAAAAAGTGGATCGTTGATCTTTACTTTCTGGCCGTTGGTATTCAGGGCTGTGATGAATTCACCCGGGGCCAAAGTGTAAGTTTGGCCAATAGCAGATATGTTAATCTGTATTGGAAACGTGTTGCCATTGAAGTATCCACCTACATTGGTCGTATCAGACATAAATTAAAGAATAGATTTTCCGAGATTGAGACGGACGTGAGTCAAAATTGCGCAGAGAGAATCAGCCATGGCCTCAGAGCGGCCAGGATGTGCAGTAAATACACCATTTTTGCGAGTTTTCTTCATTGGGAATTGTACATCAGGCCATACGTCTTGGGCCGCCTTAATCATCTCTTCTTTTTCAGCATGATGATTGCCAGTGCAAATGCGTTTGGTGTCGTATGGTGAGTAGTACAGCACCTTGAATTGAAGATCAGCCTTCATGAGTGTGAGCAGGGCCACAGTGTAACCAGCTGCCATAGCCATTCCTTTGATGGCTAGAGCGCTCTTTCCACCACTTAACGGCATTTCCACAACCACTAAATCGGGTTGGTGTTCAAGAACTTTGGTACGCATCCAATCACAGCTCTCGCTAATACGACGAGCGTCATCCACAGCCACTTTAGTATTTTTGTCTGACTGCCTCTCTGTTTCAAAGAATCCCGAAAACAAGAGTTTAGATTGACGATGATCCCACGTGTCACCACAAAATTTTACCACACTCAGACCTGGTCGGCCATAGCCAGCGTCAATCCCCATAACAACCATGTGGCATAAGAACTACTCTTCAAAATTGTCAGCCATCTTAATTTCCATGGGCAAGCCCATCATTTCGTAGAGTTCCTTCTCTGAAATACACAGTGTGCCAAGCTTTTTAGCATTGGCCGACTTGTTGTTTCCAGCCCCCTCACCAACAACCAAGTATTGAACTTTCTTGGACACAGATGATTTGACTGATCCACCCAATGATTCGATTTTAGCCGAAACATCCTCTCTGGAGCCGCTCAACATTCCACCAGTGATACAGAAGGCCTTGCCAACAAGTGGGCCACTTTTCTTCTCATCCTCAAATGATACACCCAAGACGATCAGCTTCTCAAGCTCAGCCAGATTGTCATCGTTCTCAAAGTAGACACGAAAGTTAGTGAATGTAATGGGTCCCAGCAATTTTGCAACTTCCTCCAAGTTGTCCAACATATCCGGCAGGGAATTCCAACGATCGGCCAGCTCCTTGCATGTTGTAACTCCAATACCATCAATTCCCAAGGCGTGAAGCTTACGCCACAGAGGCGCAGCTTTAGCTTTCTTAAGACCCACGGTAATACGTTTGGACGAGGCATCGCCCAGAAATGAGAGATCATCAGCAGCAAAGAGGTCTGAGAGGTTATTGATGCCGCGATCAATCATGGCCCGAATGCTTTGCTCACCACAGCCATCAATGTCCAACGACTGCTTCTTGACAGCATGCTCCAATCGGGCAAACACTTGGTCCTTGCACATGCGAGCTGTGCAAACGATAGCTACCTTGTTGATGAGCCGACTAACCACTGAGTTGCAGCAGGGACAACGATCTGGCATCGACCACACCCCGGTGCTTCGCTTGTTGGCCACACCCACCACCTGAGGGATAATCTCAGCAGCTTTCTGGATGATGACGTCATCACCAATGTTGAGGCCGAGTCGTTGGATCTCGTCAGCATTGTGCAAACTGGCTCGCTTGACAAAGGTGCCAGCAAGGTTGACGGGTTGCAACTCAGCGACTGGAGTCAAAGTGCCAAGTCGCCCCACTTGGACAGTGATGCCAATAAGCTTAGTGACCTTCTGCTCAGGTGGGAACTTGTAGGACGTGGCCCAGTTTGGCGCACGGTTATTGAGACCCAAACTCACCTGAGTTTTCACATCATTGATCTTGAAAACAAGACCATCGATCTCATAGTCCAACTTGCTTCTGTCACTTGACCACGACTCAATGGCCTGTTTCACATGATCAACATCAAAGAGATTGACAATAGGGACTCCACTCACCAGAGGAGTCATGAAGCCAAGAGCCTGCAGCTGCTTCAAACGTTCATATTGAGTATCTGCATCGGCCATGCCCAAATGGTCAGACTTTACGACGTTGTAAGCCAAGAAAGCCAGACCACGCTCAGCCACATCAGCTGGGTTCTTGCGCTTCATCGAGCCGGCTGCAGCGTTGCGTGGGTTTGCAAACAGTTCCTCACCCTCCTTCTCAAGCTTGGCATTCAGCTTGTTGAATTGCTTTTTAGGCATGTAGACCTCACCGCGAACCTCACCACTGAATCTGGGCGTGAGTGGGACAGTCTTGATTGTGCGGGCATTGGCCGTTACGTCATCACCTGTAGTGCCATCACCACGAGTCACAGCCTTGATGAGCTGGCCATCTTTGTAGATCAGGGACATGGACAACCCATCAATCTTAGGCTCAACCACACCCTCTGGTCCATCTGGATTACGGACCTTGGTCTTGAAGTAACTGACAACCTCCTCAGCCGCGAATGTGTTTTCGAGTGAGAGCATGGCCACACAGTGCTTGACCTTCTCGAAGCTGTCAATGGACTGACCACCCACGCGGGCCGTTGGCGAGTTCGGATCGGCCAGCTCAGGGAACTGAGCCTCAAGGGCCTGAAGCTCCTTGAAGAGCTGGTCATAGCGCTCGTCAGTAATAGTGGGTTGAGCCAGCACATGATAGTTGTGCAGGTGCTGGTGAAGCTCTTGACGAAGTTGATAGATTCGATTCATGACACAAATCCAGGCATGTTTCTCATAAGAACCTCATGCTGCATCGCCTCGAGGAGAGGCAGGAGGTCGACAGTTTCTTCGTGTTCGCCCATGGGAAACTCATCACCCGTGGGAGTGGCCGTGAAAGTTTGTTCTTGGAGAGTAGCTGACATGGAGGTGAGTATACTTCCAAGTCAAAAAATTGTAAACAAAAAAGTGGACAAAATCGAAAATATCTCTCTGGTCTGCACTTTGGGTGTGGTTTCTTGTGGCCTGGCTGTCATTGTGGCCGCCACGGTCCGTGTGATCAAGGACATTTTCAAGGGTGCACCATCCAACCCAGTGACTCTGCCACCCAACCCACCAACTTGGGAGGTGGCCACAACCACAACAGTTACTGAGGATAAACCAAGAAGGCGCCGTCGACAACCTGTGTCAACGACGCCTACTTGTGAATTCTGTGGAGAGGACCTCTCTAAGGCCCAGATCATCCGAAGCGAGTCACACGACGATCAAACTTTTCTGATAAAATCGTGTCCCTCATGCTCCAGAGAATGTAGCATTGAGTCGAGGTAAGTAAGCAGCGGAGAGGTGGCAGAGTGGTTTAATGCAGCGGTCTTGAAAACCGCAGTGGGTAACTCCACCGGGGGTTCGAATCCCTCCCTCTCCGCCACTTAACCTTTACGCTCAAGTTTTCCAGCACCAAACCCTTCGAGGCCATCATAGCCAGCAGCCTCAAGAGCCTGGCTGATTTGAGCAATCACCGGGTATTTTCTTGGATTGCCATAGAAGTCATCAAACGGTTGGAGTGGGGTGCTTGACTGGATAATGATTCCACTTTCATTTGAATCACCTCCATTGTATCCAGTGTAGTAGATGTAGTTTCCACCTTCAGGGCCACCATTGAGGGCGATGTAGCCACCCTCTGAATCTTCAATTCCAAGAATGGTAATGCCTTCATTCTCACCCAGCAACTGGGCGACCAATTCTTTTGCTCTGTTTTCGATGTTCATATAATTCTTGTCAATAAAACACGTCTGTGATGGTCAATCCAAGACTTTCTAAGATCCTGTCTAGAGTTCCCACTGTGATACTCTGTTGGCCAGTCTCTATTCTAAAAAGAGTTGATGCAGATACGCCCACTTTTCGGCCAAATGTAAAGTAAGATTCTTTACCACGGTAGTGTTTCAAAAATCTTGAAACTTGGCCGTCTAAACTGGGTCTTTGAATCAGAGCATCAACAACTTTTTTCATCGTGGAGTCCAGTATTAAAACACGGACGCTAGATCTTTTTCAGGATACATGAGATCTTTTTGTGTAACTGGCTTTGTATTGATAGGCCCAGTACGTGACACAACTCTTATTCTTTCAGGACTTATGGCATTAGGGGTGTGGACCCAGTAGCCATCAGCCTGATTAAGATCATTAAAAAGTTCGAGGCCACTTGAGTCAACCTCGAACAATGTAAATCCATACTTAATGATGTTGTCTTTTTCCGTACCACTCCAATTGATCCATAGCATCTCATTTACAGTTAAGGCTTCTTTGGCCAAAGATGCTGCTGACTTTGCTATAAAGAGGAAAGTTCTTAAGTAGCCTTTCCACTCCTGCTGATTGATTAAAAACTTTCCACTTAGACCTTTGGAAAGGATTAACTTTTCATTGACTGTGGGTGTTACATGAAACGTCTTGCCAGGACCCCGACCCACGCCGTACGGTTGTTGAATGTCAACATCACCCTTCCCTTGATAACGTGGAGCAATCTCTATAACAGGACCTTCATAATCCCAAAAATTTCTTTCATCCATGTACTCATCATGGTGTGGAACTAACATCCAATTGCATTTCTTTAAGAAGGATGAGATTTTTGGAGTTAACGGACCCTTAAAAACTATGGAACTATGGAAAGGTGTCGATCGGCCTGAAGAATTCTTTGGATCACTATCTGGTTTTAATGTTTTAAGACCAACGCTTACAACTTCATATGGCGCACTCACTTCAGGTGCGCTCTCTCTGAGAATCTGTTCAATGACACTTTTGGCCCACATGTTATTCCTCTGTGTTGGCTTCGTCTTCAGCCTTGATCTCGTCAACAACTTGTCTTAGATACTGAAATCCTTCAGGCGTTTCGCTGAAGATGCCTCGTACAACGTCAGCAAACTCATCTGCAGACAGGGATGTGATGTAGTTGAGAATGCGTGGGATGTACTGAGCAGCATCCAACTTGTTGACCATGTGGTTGAAGTGCATCCAGACTGCTGGGCCCTTCATGATGCCCCACTCCTCTTGACTGAGGGTGTCAGCTTGCTTGTAGACTTCAGATCTGATGCTGGGATCTTCAACTACATTGTGGAAAACCACTTCATACAGACCCTTGGCCAGCTCATGAATAAGCAGTGGGAAATTGATGGCTGTGGCATTGATGGTGTAGATGTCCTCGCCATCTTCGTCCTGTTCAACGTCGATGGACTCTTGACCACCATGCTTTCCACCAAAAACATCCTCCGGTTTCATCCAGTAGGACAGGTCACCAAGAGCTGTCATCTTGCCATACAGCTTGATGAGCTCCGGATCAATCTCGTTGAGTCTTTCTGCAGCAAGGTGGTAAGCGTGCGTCTTGTTAACTGCAGCGCCCTGAATGAGGAAATTGACGAACTTGCGCTTGTAGACTTCTTTCTCCACCTGCTGCTTGATTTCAGGCACATCAAGACCCAGCTCAGAGACTGTCTCCTCATCTGGCTCCTCAGGATCAATGTTGGCCATGTTCTGAGCGCCCATCTCCTCAGGCATCTCAGGCATTAGTTGAGCATTTATTCTCAGCTTGCCATCAATGTAGGCCTCACGAGCGTCTTTGAACTCAGGTAGGTCAAGCACAATGGCCACGGCCAGTTCCTCAAGTTCTGAACGGTAGTCTTCCTCCTTTTGAACAACGGTGTTCACCGTTCTCATCAGAGTCTGCATGATATCATGAGGCCTGAGACTTCTTACATCTCTGCCCATGGCTCGTCCAGCACCTTGCAGCACCTTGTTATAGGCCTGAGTCGCCATCTTCTCACCATACTCTCCCTCTGGGAAGGCAGGATTCGATGACAATGGTGTTTGACGAGTGTCAATCTTTTGGCGTTTGCCTGGATTGATTAGATGGCCACCCTCACCTGGGTCCATGGCCATTTCAACAAGTTTCTTGGCGTTCATATTAGCTGAGTCCAGGCCAAACACCTGGGTTTTGCGTGTCAGCCTCAGTGGCTTCAATGTCAGCAGCTTTTGGAGCAGGCTTGGGTCCACGTTGAGGACCTCTAAATGGGTTGGGGTACTTGCGCTGTGGCTTAGTCTCTGGCCGGGCTGGACCGGGAAGAGGCTTAGTCACCGGCTTGGTCGCTGGCTCTTCAACTGGAGCTGCAGGGGCCTCATTAAGAATTCTTGAGATGATCTTCTTAGCGTTCATGACTTGATGCTTTTAGAGATGATGTTCCAGAGAACTGGGGCGTCCCTCTTGATATTCTCCAAGATCTGAGGTGGGATGCCGCTGACGTCACCCGTGTTGCGGATGTAAATAACCAACGGAGCGTAGCACAGCACGCCATCTTCAGATTTGCCGTTGCCTTTAGCCGCCCATTCTATGGCTTTTTCCTTATAGTCCGGATAGCCAGCAGGATCTAGCTTGTTGTCCTTAGTGGACAAATCGTAGTAAGCGGCCAAAGCAGCTGGAGTTTGCTCAATAACAGGGTGAAGATCAGGCACCCAATCTTTAACAGACCTTAGAGCATATCCCATAGCCAGCCATGGATTGGCATAGATGTAGGACAGAGCCTCCTGAGTGGGATGCTGCCATGAAAAACTCTTCATGAACAGTATGGCATCTTGGGCAGCCCTTTGAGCGGCCACACTCGAACCGCCAAAGTCGCCAGCGGCCTTCTTGAAGATCAAATTGACAGCTCCATCAATGCCTTCCTTTTTGATCAGGTCTGCATGAGATGCACTCCAAGGATTCTTTTTGATGATAGCATCTCTAAGCTCTGGTGGCATCACCCGTTCAAAGGCGCCAAGAAGCTCAACAGTCAGGGAGTTGTTGGCCGTCTTGTCATCGCGATCCATCACACTGCCCGATCTAATGTCTGACAATGCATAGGAAATTCCGTCTTTACGAAACATATAGGCTGGGTTGCTAGGACCCAGTTGGTAAGTGGCACCAGTAAAAATTCTTGGGTCCTTAACACACCAGCTTCTCCATTGGCCACCATCTGGTTTTCTGCCCATGTTCTCAGGGCCAAAGTATTTTGCACCCTGTTCTGGGCTCGTTACTTCATACAACTCGTAGTGGTGACCCCACTTATCAGTGCTGGCAAGAAGCTTAATTCCAGGTCCGTCTGGAATGCGATCACGTGAAACCTCAGTTTCGGCCTCATCTCTTGTTACAGCCGAAATAAGTGACTGTAGAGTTGGATATCTGGTAATGCTCTTTGCGCCGGTGAAATTAGGATCACTCTTCTTCTCTTCAAATTTTACAATGGCATCCAGAACGATTTGAGCATCCTCTGGTAGCGTGATGTTGCCTCGCTTGGCCAAGCCCATTAACCATGGGAAATAACCACTCGTTAGCACTGGTTTGGTGCCAAGCTCACGCGTTCTTGGATCGATCGTACGAAATGGGAAAAGCTTGTCAACCTCAGCGAACAACTTCTTGACTTCCTCTTCCTTTTTGACATTCGAAGAAACGTTGTGGGCCTGATTAACCGTATCAGCAAAAGCGCTATATGTGGGGTATTGAAGAATGTTCTTGTTGCCCTTGAAGGCTGGAATCTTCTTCAGACCTTCAAAACTAGTGATGGCATTTCTGATGGCCTCAGGCTCATCTGGAAGATTGCCATCTGAGTTCTTGACGATCTTGGCCAACCATTCCATATAGGAACCATTGGCCGTTGGGTCAATCTCGGCGATGGCTGTCAACTGCTCAATTGGAAGACCAGTCCTCTTGGCAAGACCTCTGGCTCTGTCGGCTTTAAGCTGGCTGAGCTGCTCAATCAGCATCTTGGCAGAGGATCCGGCCAAGATGCCATCAATGATGTATTCCCAAGTTGTCATTTTCTAAAAGTTTCTGTCACCTTGTGTATGAGAGCCTGATAGGCAGACCTAACAGACGTCTCTGCGACACTGCTCAGATTGGACAAGACACAATCTGCAAAGGCTGCGTTGAAGTGTTGATAAACATCGGCTGGAGAGTATACTGAAACCAGCGGAATCAGACTGTAGGGCTTTTGGCCCGTAGCAAATTCAGACGTGGTTCCCCACTGCAACACGTTGATATTTCTGGATGACACAGCCGTTTGGCCATTTGAGAGCAGGCCATTTGAGAGGTGAATAGCCACCAAACGGTCTGTGGCACGTTCAATAGATTGAACGATGGCTTGGAATGTTGTGTACTCGCCACTAGACAACTTACCTTGGAATAAGTTTACTTGGTCAAGTCTGGCTCGTACAAATCGTTTCTCCCACAAATCCTTTGTGTGCTGATCGGACTGAGACAACAGAAAATCTCCCAGTTCAAATAGGATGGCCCTTACCGCATCGAAGGACGTCTTTTGAATCAACACTGGGTAGATGTGCACAAGCAAAGACTGACCATCAAAAGTAATGTTCACATCTCGACCAGTGGAAGTGTTGGTCTCGATGACTACACGAACAGTCTTATAGCCTGCACTATCAAGGACTTTGTTCAGAGTCGATGATATTTCCTCGATGGTCATTGAGGTACTTGTCTAATCTGGTTGTTTAGGCCAGGACCAGGATTGTATGGCACTGATGACTTGGGAGCCTGTTGTTTTACTGGCACAGAGCCAGGTTGAACCTTTTGCTCAGGCTGCGCAAACTTCTTTAGCTCACCTTTCTTATAAGCAGGTACCACACGGTTTGGACCTTTGCCTGGAGGGAAGCTTAGCTTGTAGTTGTCTCCCTCTTTCGATTGGACAGTGGCTGTGTAGGTCGATCCATCTGACGCTACCACAACGGAGTCTCCAACCTCTGGATCATAATCAGAGTCGTCCTCTTCGGCCAGAGTCTTCATGGTCTCAATAAACGCTTGAAGAGGAGTGACAAGCATTGCTCCGTTATCGCTGTCTTGAATGATCCAGCGACGATTGAGCGCTTCCTGGAAGCCATCTGGTCCAAGTAGCAACATCAGTTCACCGTTCATGATAAACGGTGACGGGCGCTTGCGTACTTCAAGGATCTTTCGTGCTATTTCTGATGTTTTCATTAAGCGGTTTGAGGAAGTTGTGTGCCAGCTTGAGGTGTTGGTGGAAGCTCCTCAGCTGGAGGAGTCGCCAACTTGTCAGCATCTGGTCCAAAATCAGAGGCCAATTCTTTGCCAATTGAACCCATGCGAGGTTTAGGACCTGCTCCAGGTTGCATGCCACCAGCAGAACGTGGTAGTTCCTCCTCAGAAGCTTTGAGTTTGTTGAGTTGGTCTCTAAGATTAGAGAAGTAATCCTTAAGATTCCAATTGTCAACAGCCAGAACCTCAGCGCCACTCACCAAAGTGTTGATGTCCTCAACATTGATGGAGCCAGAGAGTGGATTGTTTCTCCAAATCTTCAGATAGGTTGAGATCTTGTCTACATAGGGACGATTTCTCGCCGCCTCATATGTGGTCAACATTCGGTCAATTTGACGCTCGATGTTGCCATGCCAGCCAACAATTCCTTCGCCAGAATAGACCTCTACAACTTGGCGCAGAGATTCTGACAGGTAGGCTATTGAATCGTAGTCTCTCATGTTACTTAGAAGAGCGGCCAAGAATACCGTTGACTTTAGCGGAGTCAACATTGTAACCCTTAGCACGCATTCTTTTTACAATTTCTGGTGTCTCTAACCGCTTTAGGGCGCGCACCTCATCTTCACATTCCAGAATCCTCTTCAACAGATTCTCAGCCTCTTGAACAGACTCATTCTTGGCCTTGGCCTGGAGTTTACGCTTGGGGTCCTCCTTGTCTTGGCTGAATGTGTCAGCCACGCCTTTCATCATCTTGTCAAGATCAATATCTTTCTGATCATTCTCGGGTGGCCCATCATGCAAATCAAGAGCAAGGAATCGTACCCGATAGTTTGTTTGGCCCGGGTCTGAATCACCGCAAATGTTCATCACCCAGCCTAGTTCGGCCAACTTTTCCATTCCATCCGGTGACTCGAGCTTGTTTACTGCATCCTGGTACTCTTCTGCAGAATCAAAATGAGCCAAAACAGAACCATAGTCTGGGACAAGTTTGTTATCTGGAACACTGACACCAATGGCCGAGAGAGCCTTGTTCAGGGGTCCCTTCTTAACTTCGATCCTGTTCTCAGTCTCAATCTGTTCTGCCAGGTTAAGAAGATCATCACGAAAGTCGCTCTCCTCCTGGGAATCGTACAGGTAACTGATTAAGGCCTTAAAGTCTTTCATTTCTATGGTAACTACTGCTACGATGCTTGACTTTTTCCCTTTGGCAAAGCCCAGAGAGAAACAGATTAAAGCTATTGACTTTATCCAACGTGCAATAGAACGAGGATTCAAACACATTGTGGTGGCCGCTCCAACTGGAACGGGTAAAACCGCAATCGGTGCTACTCTTTGTTTGTGGGCGGCCAGCCAAGATGCTGCTGGGTTTCAAGGAGAACCCGGCGGTTACTACTTGGTCACACAAAAACTGCTTCAAGATCAATTGGAGAAGGACTTTGTGAACCATCCACAGTTCGGGTGTGCCTCCCTTAAGTCAGCAGCATCCTACGAGTGTGATAGCCCAAAATTCAAAAACTGTGATGTGGGCCGGGTCAAGAAGTGCGCATGCACCAGATATGCTTGGGCCAAGCAACAGTTCAATGACTCTAAGATAGGCGTTACCAACTATGCTTACTTTATCACAGAGAAGATGAACGTGGGCCAGTTGCCTAACAGACGAGTTATGGTACTGGATGAATGTCATAACATCGAAAAACTTCTGGTGAGGTTTTTCGATGTGACTGTTGGCCAAGAGCAGCTAGATGACGTTGAAGTCATCGAGGACATACCAAATTTCAAAGACATTCACCAGTTTATCAACTGGTGTGCCAGTGTCTATAAGCCACGTCTTGAAGAGAAAGTCATCAATGTTACCAGCCTCGTGGTTAATAGTGAAAAGATCGAATACCATGAGAAGGCCGTCAAGCTTACCATGCAGTTTCAGAAGTTGGTAAGGGCCTTGGACTCAATGAAAGCTGACCCCAAAAAGTGGGTTTTCTGGAGTCAAGATGACGAAAAAGTCAGAGGCAAACAGTACATTGCTAGACCCCTATACGCTCATGAGTTTACCAAAACTCTTTTTGATGATTCAGATGTGGTCTTGCACATGTCAGCATTCCCAGGTGACAAAAAGACCTACTGTGAGTCACTCGGTCTTAACCCAGACGATGTAGCTTGGGCTAGTTTGGCATCAACGTTTCCACCTGAAAATAGGCCCATAAACGTTCTGGCTATTGGATCGATGAGCATGAGAAACATTGATGCCACATTGCCTAGTGTCATCAAGTACACCCTAAGAATCATGGACAAGTTCCATGATAAGAAAGGGTTGATACACTGCAACTCATACAAGGTGGGCCAGGCTCTGTATGACACCATGATGGACTCTAAACACAGCCACAGGGTTATATTTCCAACTAATGCAGACGAGCGCGAAAAAGCTTTCAGTGAACACGCCAGCTCGAAAATGCCGACAGTGATCATCAGTCCATCAATGACAGAGGGGTTTGACTTTGCTGGAAAACTGGCTGAATGGCAGATAATTGCTAAAGTGCCTTTTCCAAACATGGGTGACAAGCACACATGTGCTCGTAAGGACGTTGATGACAATTGGTACAAGATGGAAACCATCAAGACCATTGTGCAGGCCTGTGGACGAATTGTGCGTTCTGAGGATGATGTGGGTGTGACCTACATCATGGACTCAGACATAAATCGTCTTCTCGATCACAACTCCCACTTTTTCCCTAAATGGTGGATGTCGGCTGTTCACAGACGTTAGCTTGGTGGCATGGTCTCAGGGCCAATTCCAAGGAAGGAGTCAGTGGCCACATAGAATCCTTGAGTGAGCATCCAGGCTGTGGCTGAAAGCAACTGAGGGCTCGTTGTGGATGACAGCGACAACACTGAACCAGCCTCAAGACCAAGGGTGCCAGATGTCAAATACTGGAGTCCTTGTGGAACAAGGGTTGGGTTTCCAACATCAAGGGGACCCGCTGGTCGGAAGGCCAGAGTAAGTCTGGTTTCTTGGCTGATGATTTGGTTGATCCAATCTTGAGTGGATGCCCTGTTCCACGAATACACAGACGTTGAAACTTCAACTCGTGGGTCAGAGTAGCTAGAGATGGCCTTAAAAGAGTCTCTGACACTCGAGTAAGCCCTGCCTAACATGGCCGATGGGTAGTTTCCATACCCAGCTACATTCTGCGAGAGTGCAAGATTTTTTGTCCTTCCCAGCTGAACTTGATTTATGGCAAGTGCTGGAAGATTTGGATTTTGAACCAGGTTAACGATAATTGAAGGGTCCGTGGCTGTGGAATTGAGAGAAAACTTAAAAACAGCCACATCTGGTCTATTTCTAAGACCATTGAATTCGAAGATAGAAGAGTCCTTCAAGGTGTTGCCATCCATCAGAGCAGCTTTTAGTTTTATGGATAATGGCGATGTGTCTGATGATATGAAGCGTATGGACACAACCTCAAACTGAGATGTTGACCCAGCTGTTCCACTCCAAGTAATGGACAGCTCCTCAGTGATGCCAGTGGCCAGCAAATTGAAAGTCTTCTTGACCACAGTGCCATCCTCGTTGCCATCAGAGCCAAACAGAAGAGGTGAGGTGGTAATGATGGTCCCACCCAGTGAAATCAACACTGGGAAATCACTGGGTGTGTCACCACCATAATTCGTGTAGGCTATCTCAAACTGATAGTTTCCTGGTAACAGGTCAAATGAGAAGGTCGCTGTGGTAGATGTGGCCGCTGGGAACAAACCGGCTGAACTACTTGTGGAACTAAGACCTGATAGTTGACAGCCCAGTATCTCGTAGTAAGACTGTGGTATAACAGTCATTCCCACGTATTGGGTGCCTGCAGCCAGTGTGGGCAATGAAGCCAGTCTGAACTCGTTAGTAAGCGTCAACTGAACATTTTGAACCAAATTTCCTTGGTCAATAGCAGCACAATATGCTCCAGATAGAAGAGAAGACTTTTTCAAACCACTACTCAAAACCATCTGACCTGCTTTTTGGGCATAAAAAGCGCTGTCTTGTTTTTGTAGACTGTCCACCACAAAGTCAATCTGGTCTGTACCTGGGCCAGAAATGGTGGTGGTGTTGTTGACGAAAGGCTGGGGTTGTGGGATGTGTATTACATTTGAGTTCGGCGGATACCATCTTAGCAACCCGGTATCTAGGTGATAGACCATCTTGAAACGTCCGTCCAGCTTTGGCTCAGCCACCCAAACACGAGTTGTAGTGGTGTCCTGGCCAACATCGTGGCTATACAAATCAGGTTCAAGACCGGTGGTTCCAGTTGAGTTTATCTGGATGATTAGCTGCTCAGCTGAAACGAAAGGATTCTTAAGAAAGTTTTCTACGTTGGCAACATAGACACCTAGGCTGTTGTCATTAAAAGCCAGCGTTTGATCTGGAGACTTGAAAAGACTGACGTCTAGCCGAAGCACTGGATTGATGCCATGGTTTTCTGGATTAGCATCAGCAAATGACCACACATCTCCAATAGTTCCAACGGCTGTGCCATGAGTGTCCACACTCACCACTGGTGGATTGACAAATATCTCAGAGGTTCTGGCTAAGGCTTCATGCAGCAACAGGTCTCGGCTGTAGAGATCCTTGTCAGAGCTGATCTCATCGTAAGGAACTGACGTTGGAACCACATAGGACAGGGTGCCATTCTGGTTGACCGTGGTAGGTCTGTCCACAAAAGTGTCTGGCAACACTGGGTTAGTCATCCCCAACTGTCTGGGTCTCTCCACCCGTGCACCAAAAACAGTGGACGCATTGGCACTTACAGCTACAACTGCCGCTGCAACCACGTGATCACGGCCAACCAGTTCCAAGTCACGTTTAGAGTACTGGTTCCAATCAAAAGATTCGTACGGATTTACTGATGTGAACTGTTCAACCAGTGTGCCACCTGTTGGCACAACCAAGCCTTCAGAGACCAGAGTACCGTTGGAATATACGACATTTGATGCAGGACGGTTGTAGGCAATCGTCCCAGTGCTGTCAATGACAGCAGCAGGTATCTGTGGAGGAATCTTAAGCTGTTGTATCATATGCCGTGGGTGTAGCGCATCGCAGTATTAACTGCCACGTGTAGTTCAAAATTTCTAGTGTTGTTAACCACCGAGATGGCAATCTTGTCTGGCCCAGCATAGAATCTAGGTTGAAAAGGAGCCGTCACTACTCCAACAGCCGACGATGTGATAGCTGATTCTGGATAACCACCTGGCAAACTAAATTGGTCGGGCGATGTGGACTGTATTCCACACACAGCACAGCCCAAAGCCGTATTGATCACATCAGGGATCGTTGGATTCAAAACGAAATACCCACTTTGGCTAGCTGTTGCTGGATTTGTAAGGCCAGAAACATTAGTGACAGTAATCAGAGTAGATGAGGTGTATGATGTGATGTAGGATTGGTAACCATTGGCCCAAGTTATGGTGGAACCCACATCAGTGGGCAGGAAAAATGGGCTACTGGCCGTGACAGCTGTGGGAGCGCCTGGAGATGCATCAGCACTCTTGGATGCAGTGACAAGCACACTGTTTCTGGCCACACCCACCAAATCTGTCACATGCATACACAACCATGGAACAGACAAGGAGTCTAAGTAGGCCACATTAACCAACGAAACCATCACTGATTTTCCAGGACCCACAATGGTTTCCGGCAGACAACCACCCAGAACTCTAATGTTGTTGAATTGCTCTGGAGTTATCATAGAGTCAATCTAATTTGAGACGTAACAATCATGCTTAAGTCGACATTATACAGAGGCGATGTGGTGGTTGCCGTTGTAGATGACTCGCAGTTGTTGACTAGCACAACAGAGTAGTTTCCTGGCTCTGTTATTTCGAGTTGTGTGGCTGAGCTAGAACGAACATAGGTTCCAACAGAACTAGCTGAAATAACATCAGAAGCTGAACCAACCCAGGTAACACTTTGTGGATCTGTGGTGGAACTAAAGTCCTTGGCTATGCCAATGTAAGCTATGCCATAGCTGTTGTTGACCAGTTGAATGTTGAACTGATTGCACTGGTTTCCAAGCGCCAAGTCCACACCATTGATGGATGCCTTGAGAACCGTCAAGTTCATGTCCTTGTAAAGCAAAGTCTGGCCCTCCAACAAATTAAAAGAAGCGACAACAAGCCAATCACCCGAGTGAACAAAGGTGGTTGGCATTGATATTGGCAAATCAATTACGGAGTTTAGCTCTTCGAGTGTGAGTAACATAGGTTAAACGTTTAGGATTCCAAGGGCGGACAACCGTGATCTTAGAGGAATACGAATGTCGGCGCCAGATGCCACACCCGCAATGGGATCAATCAGGTTATTGACAAGGGCAATTACCCACCACAGCTCTGGCGTTCCATAGTGAAGTTGGGAGATGAGATCCAAACGTCTTTCACCTGCCAAAGTTACTCGGTACAAGGTATCAGACACATCCGGAACCACTGGAGGGTTTAGTAACCCAGTCACAACAAGGCCCTTGACGCTGTAGATTGGCGTCTTAGACAGCATTGAGAAAGGTGGTAGTGTGACTCGCTGGTCCATCAGCCTAACTACGCCTCAAAGACACTATTCGGTCGTGCGCCAATTGATTCAGGCAAAACAATACTGATGGGTGGCTTCTCCACGTCAGCCACATCTGAGTCAGGCACAATGGCTGGAACAGAGGCGTCCAAAGCCACATTAGAGCCAGTTTTTGATGTAAAAGATATTGCGTTGTAGTAGGCGCCAGCCACAGCATCTGAGGTATCTTTACTGCCACCTTCTTCCTCAGGAGGATGGTCAATCTTGTCTGGAAGATCCAACAACTCGCTGGCTTCATACACCAGCTGGTCCTGTCTAAAAAGTCTGATGCGTAGCTCTTGAATGGCAGATCGCCATTCATAGTAGGGTGTCTTGGTTCTATCCATGGACAGTCTGTCCACATTGAACCCACCTGCCTGGAGTGTTTGAAGTGGCAATTCAGACTGCCATTGGTCAGCGGTTATCAGCCCAAATTTGAATCCAGCGTAGTCTCTTAACCAGAAGAAGAAATTCTGGATCTTACCTAAAGAAATGGGTGCAGATTCACCTGCAGTGATAGTGAGAATAAAGTCGTACTCAAAGACCAAGCGATACTCCTCAAACACTTCACCCGCCCTGTACGTTTCAACTTTTTGTCGTCCAACCAAGTGACCCACAGCCACACCCGCCATGGTCTGTGTGGCCAAGTCAACGTGAGCAAATCTTAGTGCTTCTGGGTGCCTTAGTGGAAGCACTCGACTGAATCTTCTGGTAAGAAAGGCTTGCTGGTCCAAATACTGATAAAGCTCAGACTTGTCGTCAGTTGCCAGGGTAACAGTCTTGAGTTTGCACGGGTTTACCATGCCATCAGCTACCGACAAGTCAATGCACCGTTCAAGATCGACAGTTGACGGAAGCAACTTGTGAGATCCACCCACAGAGATGCCCGCAATGTCCATCAGATACTGCTTTGTGGATCGTCTGAACCCATCATAGTAGTCCTCAGGAACCAGTTCAGTTCGTGCGCCAGAAGATGGCACTTCGTGTGGACCAGCACCATCAATAGGAGTGCCATCCACCAAGTACCAACCAGTCAAAACCCTGGGTTCCTCACTTTTCAAGCCATAACTCACTTTGAAGTAACGATGGCTAAGTCTTAGAGTGTGCTTCTTGATTGTATAGACAGCAAACTGATAGATGGTTTGTCTACGTGGTTGTTTAGACTCTAATATCTCCTTTTTAACTTTCTCAGTGAATGATGACTCATCTGCTGCAGATGATGCCAAAAGAGATATGGCAGGTAGAAATCCTTTGAACTTTTGAAAGCGGTTTTGGATACGAGCTCTGACATTGTTGTAGAGACTGTATGCCTTCAAGTTTGGGTTTTTCTCCAGACGAAAGTTACCTTCGTCTAGAAGAATGCCCATCATGTTTTTGCCAATAACATGCCAGCCCTTTGAACCCGCATTGACTGTGATGTTGTTGCCCAAGTCAATAAGGTTATCTGTATACTTTTTGTCAGGGTTGAAACCACACTCCTCACGAAAGAAAGGGCTTTGGGCCATGAACTCCATGGCATCACCAAAGACAGTTTCACGAACTGCTGCACGTGTGATTGAAAGGATCGAGAAGTAGATCTCAGTACCACGGCTCATGCCAAAGAAATGGCCAGGGTTCCTCAACAGCCTTGACACTGCAATCCGGTAAAGGATAATCACACAGCACACCCAGGATTTTCCTATGCCCAATGATCCAGTAATAACAGTGTTGTGTACCTGCGAGTTAAGGTCGAAGTCTCTTAGAAGAATCTCTTTCCAACCTGGGAATATGCCTTCGTTGTCTGATGATGGCCGTGTTCTGGAACCCAACCAGTAATCGTCTGTTATGAACTCCTCCATGGACGGAGGACGACGAGTGTAGTCAACTTTCCAAAAATTCTCCAGAATATCTACGTCACCAAAGTCACCATTTCTTAGCTTGGTGACAAGCTCCTCAAACAGGAACTTTTCGTGATCGTTCAGCGAGGCTATTAGGTGGACGTAGTCCTGGCTGTCGGCCAGCATCACCTCTTCCAGGGTTGAGTCCACCCTCTCTGTCAGCATTCGCATGATCGGCCTCGTCTGGTAAGTCTATTCTATTCGAGATCCTGTGGGACTTTACTACTATCCCCAGGTCCACTGGCACTAGTGGGTTTTCCCGATCCGTCCTTTTTGAGGAGTCCATGGATTACCTTTCGTATGATTTCTCGGCCTTGAGGTGACGTGTTGTCATACCGAGAAAGTGTTGTGGCTATGGCTTTCTTTTGAGCATAGTCCACCTTGTCCACCAGGCCCTTAGAATCCTTGATGGGCGTGGGTTTGATCTGGTCTTGTATCTCAGACATGTCTGTCTGGATCATCTTCAAGAAGAGCAAAGCCTCACTGGGTGTGAGATCCGAGCGTTCCACAGACGCCAGCATAAAGCGCTCCAGTCTGTCCCTGGCCATCATAAGTCTGGCCATACGGATAAGACTATGCTGGGTGGTAAGGGAGTTGACCAGAGTCATCCGGTCATCCTGGGCCATGGTTAACCGGTCTATATCCGGCTTTATCTTGTCCAGGGCCTCACCAGAGCTGAAAGCATGGACTAGATTGTTCAGAACTGTCAATGAGGCATCTGGCTCCATGCTGGGAGCCTCCTCTTGACCGTTAAGAACGTCAATCATGTGACGGGTGACAAGGTCATTCATGACCCTCGCCGCACCAGTCAGCATGTTTGCTAGATCGGTCTGCTCAAATTTTAACGGGACAGAATCCTCTCCCGGCCCAATGTTTTTGGGCTGATCAGCCATGAATGACCTGCTTTACAGCTAGACCAGCATTTCCAGAGGATTCCTTGAGACCCTTGTCTTTGGATTTTTTGTTGGCGTCAGACTCAGTAAAAGGTCCAGCGACCTTTTCATTGTTGTCTGTTCGGACGACCACAAACTTCTTTTCTTGTTCTGGATTCTTGTCCATAGGCATATAGAACAAAGATAACTAAGATATGGACACACAAAAAGTTCCAGGGCAGATGATACTGCCACCAGCTCCGACAAGCTCAGTATTCTATCAAGAGCTGGCCGCTGACTTTATTGAGCAACAAGTTGGACGACAACGTTGGAAAGAAAACCTGGCGGCAATGGTTCAGCAGAACAACCTGAGGCCAGCACTAACACGTTGGATGCAGACCATGAACATTCAAGCCAAACCCGAACTAGTTTTGGCGGCTATCAGTGATATGCTCAAGAGAAGTACCGCGAAGTGGCGTTAAGCACCAATTGAATTGTATCCACTTCTGGGTCCTCTGGTATGGATGGAAGTGGTGCTACTTTTGTTTTTGATGGTACTGGCTCTGGCTTGCTCTTTGCCTGGACAGTTTCACGTTTGTATCGATTATAGATGACAGGAACACGAGTCTTTATTTGCCCTTTTACTCGTCCGTACACCTTACATTCACTGTTGGGACTTATGCCTGTTGCACTTGACTCAGATTCATCAAACACCTCATTAGGGTTATCCGGGTCTCGATTGGCCAACGGAACTATGCATGCTCGACAGTCGTTGACGTTGACTACAACCCACTTCTTGTGGCCTTGGTGATCAAAGTGTATGATAAGGCCAGCTCTCATCAAAATGGTGGTTCAATGTTGGTAATCGAGGTTGAGGTGTTGCTGCTTGTGGTCAGGATTGTGCGTCTAAGCGGATTTCGCTGTACTCGTGCGGTGATGGGCGTCGATGTGATCGATGTGATGACAGGGTCATCAGTTGTGGGCAAACTCGATCGTTTCTTTGCATCAGACTCATACACGACAGCCAGTTTTTGAAATTCACTGTCTAGTGCATCGGAAAAACAGCAATTAGAAATGGCAAGAGTGTTGGGCGCGTAGGCCACGAGTGACGCAATCTTGAGCCAGAGTTGAAGCCAGTAATAGATGTAAGCAGAATTATCAGTCTCACCCAACATCCGTATCTCAATGGTTCCCGTGGCCGGTGATCCACCATAACCTGAATCAGAACGATTGCCCTTTCTGGATGTCTCAATGAGGTTTAGCCAGCAGTAACGCTTTTTGTTGCTGTACTTTATAGGGTCCACTTTGCCCACAGGGTAAAACTGTCCCATGTCATTCTTGGAGTATCTCTTGGCGATGCTATCACAGGCCTCATTGTTGTGGCGTGATTTGTGGACCAACTTCCACAGCCGTGGTTCAAGGATCTGACCAATGATCAACATGGTGCGGACCTCATCTGGTGACCAGTAGGAAAAGGTCTTTTCTACACCGTCCTTCACTGCGATTTTTGGATGTCCCAGATGAATGTGGATCCCACATGATGAGTTAACGTGGGCTGAACAACTGGCGAGTGCTGATACAGTTTCAGCCACACCCTTGTCGTCAATGACTAAACGGCTACCGTCACCATTCATGGACACAGGCACAATCTGTGGAGGTGTCACAATCTCATGGCCTGCACCAGGCCATGTTCTTGGCAGAATTTCTCCGTTGTCGCCTTTAATGGAGTGGTCTAAATGACGTTCAAACTTGTGCTTAGAAATTATGTCGAGAGCTTTGGATGACAGCTTGACACACTCAAGCTCAAGGCCAAAGCTGATCGTTGAACTAACTTTTCCCATGTGAGTAGTTTAGAGGTTCAAGACAAAAGTGTAAACTATTCTTCGATATCATCAGGCAAATGAGCCACGCCCTTCTTGTCTTTGCCCTTGCCTTTGCCCTTGCTTTCAGTGCCAGTGTCGTCAGGATCGTACTCTAGTTCCTTAAGAATTTCCATTCTGTAAGCTGATGCGTCAACTGCTCCCTGAAAGTGTTGGAGTGCAGCGCCATGACGATTGAGAAAGACAAAGAGTCGGATGATGTTGTTTTTCAGTTCGGCCTCAGTGGCACACAAGCCAATGGCAATGTCAACAATACCAGCTTTTTCAAAGGCACCTTGGAATGACTGCATGCTTGGAACTGGCTGTGAAACGGTGTCTCGTGTGCAACGATCAGGCATGATAACACAACAGCCTAACTCAGCGCCCATTGCTCTAGCCTCAGTATACACATCAGCTTGTAGCAAGTGGTCTTTCTTTTCTTTGTGCGTGCCAGAGGGCTTGACTGTGTCAGCATAGTCAATGATGATAGCCTTGGGTCTGAGTCCCTGTTGTATGGCCATCTTCGCATGGGCTTTCAAGTCAGCAATAGTTGCCGTTCTTGAGGCAAAACCTTTGACGAGTACTTCTCCATGTAGCAGCATCTTCATCTGATCTCTGACCTGTACCTTGAACTTCTCGGGTGACTCATACATCACGTCCATTGGCACGCGAGAAACGTTACACATCGCTCTTACTGCAGCAAGATCGTCAGAGATTTCGCAAGTGTAGTAGAGCACATCTTCACCAATGGAAGGACCGGCAATGTTCAAGGCCAGATTGATACAGAAGGTGGTTTTGAAACGTTTTGGAGGTGCCAAAGGAACGATCAACCACCCAGGTGCCCAGCCATTCTTCCAAATCTTGTCCAAGAAAGTGTAGCCAGTACGAACACCATAGCCTCGTGTGGTGACACGGTCAATGACATCCATGGCCAGGTCTGGGTCATTTCCTGAAAGTAACACACCCATGTTGTGGAGATTCTGGCCAATTTGCATGGCATTCTCACACACAGCCAGATCAAGTGATTTTCCTTCTTTAAGACGTTCGATATTTTTCTTGATAGCCGCCAACATGGCTTGGTACCGACAAAACTCAACAACCTGACCAGCCACGTGTTTGATGTCAGCAGGGCCACGAACGTCTGTGTCAACCAGCTTTCGAATCTTGGCCACATACTCCTGGGCTTTGCTTTGCTCATCGTCAGCAATGCCTACCTTTCCAGCACGACGAACCACTCCTTGTTCAAAGATGGTCCATGATGGAAATGTGCCGTTCTGTTCATAGTAGTCCGATATCACTCGAGCCGCAATAGTGGCTTGAACACCAACATAGTGCTTGGAGTTGATAATCGGACCATAACAAACAAAGTCTTCTGGGTACTGAATTGCACAGGCCAGAATCAAATCTTGAAAGTCGTCTGTAAACTGGGCCATTAGTTGCCTTTTGAAATCTTACTCATAGCGTATTTGTCACCTTCCACAGCTCGCCAGCAGTAGAAGTGGTTAAGGGCCTTACCAAGAACAAGCCAGAACTTGTTGGCTGAAACGATGGGTTCATTCTCAATCTCGAAGTCTGTGATTGACACCTTGTGGTATGACAAAACTTGTTGAATGGCCCTTTGCATGATGCTCTCACGTAACTTGAAGGTTTCAACCAATCTTGGCTTGTTAGCTTTCAACGATTTCTTGACCTGAAAAACGTTGTGCCTCAGTGTGGCTAACACATCTGTCGCTGGTTCCTCTGACTTAGCATGTCTCTCAAGAACGTCTTTGTAGGTTTCCTCAATGGCCAACCACACTGGATCAAAGCCAAGCTCTCTCAGCTGGTAGATCTTTTGAAACGGTGGGTCATCTGATCTAAGACGATAGCCCAGAATCAACTCTCCAAATAGAATCTCACTTCTCAACATCTTGGCCTCAAGGTCATCAGAGTCCTGAGATCGACCCCTAAGCTGGTTGAAGGCGCCAATGTCAAAGTGTCCGTACTTCTCACGACAAGCCGTTCTGAAGATGTTCACCTTTTTGATGGCTGACTGACCAAACAACATGTTTGGGTAAAAGGGTTCAAATGGTGCAGCCTCATGATGGGCCATCATAACCGCCGTTATGAACAGTTTAAGACCACAGTTGGCTTGCTCTGCTGCTCCCAAGATCTTGTCAACGCCACCTGTTGGAATTCTGTACTTGCAAGCTTTTCCAAAGATTGCGTCGTGGCATGAGTAAAACAAAGTATGTACGTTATTTTCTGGGTTGGCAATGTCTGAGCTTGTCTGTAAGACCTCAGGCACCAAATTGAAACGTGCCTTTGCCAAAGATACTTTGTTCCTCCTACAACCCATAGCCGAAATGCAGTCAGTTCTATACTGGCAAGACGAACACATGGCATCGTCCTCTTTGAACTCTGATCCAAAGCAGGGTATTGGTCGAGGATGCGGTTTCAATTCCATTTCTAACATACAGAACAATGAATAACGACGCTGTAGATCTAGCCGGGCCAGAAGAGGCCGAGCCAGTCAAAAAATCTCGGGTAAGAAAGTCTAAGTTGATGGTGACCTCACCCACTGGTGAGGAGGTGTCTCTAAAACACATCGCCAAGCATTTTCGTGACACACTTGAGTTGCACCACAAAGAAGCTATCGTTGTAGACAGCAACGGTGATCGTCGTTGGACCATTGACTTGGCCAGTCCGCTGTCACTGTGGTTCAAGCAAGGAGACACATTCAGGGAAGATGTAAAAGCCCTTCAGCCAGGGCCTGAATCGCCCATCTGCCAGAAGTGTGACTTGTTTGCTGACTGCAAGAATCCGTTCATAAAACCCCAGGGCCCCACTGAACCAGCCATCACTGTCTTCTACGAGTTCACGTCTGGCTCTGAGGATGATCAAGGAAAGCTGGGTGTTGGTGGACTCAGTGCTAGATTGCGGGACATTTGGAGCAACATGGCAAAACACTCCAAGCTGCCATTCGATCAGATTCGTTGGGTACCCATGACTCGCTGTGCAAACAGACTGAGAAATGGTGTCAAGAAGGTTATCAACTACAAGACCAAGATCAACTGGTGTGGCCTGTACGCAGTACAAGACGTTATGATGCACACGCCTGTCATCATGATGCCCGTGGGATCTGTGGTGCTTGGCTACTTCTCGTTCAAGTCAAATGCCCAAGACTGGGGTGGAAAACTGCTGACATATCGTGGTTGGCCCGATGACTGGCTGATGGAGCCCAAATACTCCAAACGAGTTGATGGAAAAGTGCCTGGCCACCCAGTTTTTGGTCAACACGACCCCCAGTTCAAAGTGCCAATGATTCCAGTCCAGATTCCTGGAATCATTGATGCCACACAAAACAGAAAGATCAAAGAGGCCTGGTTGAAGTCCATCGTGGATGCCATGAAATTGGCCATGAGTGGAACGCCGCCAAAAAATTACATCCTGCCACACTACAAGCTTTCAGAAGATCCAGATGAGATCATTCATGACCTGAAATGGCTTATTGATCATCCAAAGACACTTGTTGCATTTGACACAGAAACTACTGGGCTTAAGGCTTATGCCGAGGGTGCTAGCATTGTCTATGTTATGCTACGATGGCAAGATGATGAGGGTCCCAAGTCAATTGGATTTCCTTGGGATTACCCAGAAAGTCCGCTAAAACCGAATCTTAGCAAAATTGCACCACACCTTAACAAAGCCCTTGAGTCATCTGTCCTCGTTGGGCACAATCTTACATTTGACGCCTTGTTTGCGGCTGCAAACTTTGAAGGTGCCAATCTAGACAAGATTGCAGATGCTTGCAAGTACGACACTTGGCATGAGGCATTCGTACTTCGTCAGGCCAAGGGTTCACTAGGACTGGACATGATGGCATACCAGCATGTGCCTGAGCTGGGTGGCTATGATGAGGACTTCTCAATGCTCATTGAATTGGAGCGAGAGCTGCTTCACCCAGAGCAAGGTGGCCACTACGCTAAGTGTCCAGAGGAGTACAAGGAGACCCATCTAAAGCCATATGTGATGGGCGACGTTGAGGTCACTTACAAAACCCACGAGGTACTCAGACGGAAGTACACTGAGTGCAAATCCTACAAGATACCTCTAGCTCACCCTGTTAATCGTGGTAAGTTCAGGTGGTATCAAACGATGAATAGACAGCAGGTCTATGACAAGATCGTCTCGCCAGCCTCTGGCACTCTTATTAAGATGATGGGCCGTGGCCTTAAGGTTGACATTAAGGAGCTGTCTTTCCAGGAGGAGATGTTTCCACAGCTGATCTTCGAAACCAGAAAGAAGCTTCGAGAGATCACGCCTGAGGTGTTGGAATGGTGTGAATACATGGAGTCTCAGCAGCCTGGTTGGTTTCTTGACTTGGAATCCAAAGACCACTTGCGCACCATTCTCTACGAGAAGATGCGTATGCCTATCAAGGCATTGACATCTGCAGGTATCCAGAAAATCAAAGATGGAAAGTTCTTTGTCGATCGTGTGGAGGACTTGGTTGGACCCATTGAACGAGCTGAGAAAGCTATACGTAAGATGTCTCATGACGATGATGACTTTAAGTCCAAGTGGGATGATGTCCTCAAGATCATTGCAATTGACAAATTTTCACTGAATGGACTATCAGCTGAGAATCCAAAAGTGCGTCCCCTGCTTGAGTATCGATCCATCTTCAAGCAATATGCGTCCTACATTCGCACTATCAGAAACATCACCACCAAGGGCATTGACAAGAAGGCCAGAACCAAGGGTCAACACTTGGCCAGAGATGGAATGGTCCACGCTCAATTCCTGATCACTGGAACACGAAGTGGGCGGTTGAGTTCACGTGATCCAAATCTACAGCAGCTTCCGGCCCGAGGTCAAGTCAAGCGAATCTACACCTCAAGATTTGGTGATAAAGGCTGTCTGTACCAGGGTGACTTGTCGCAGATTGAGTTGAGACTCATAGCTGCTGCTTGTGGTGATGAGGCCATGGTTGATGCGTATGTACGTGGCATCGACTTGCACTCATTGACAATGTCTCGAATCTTCAAGATGCCTTATGAGCACTGTATTAAAGACCATGTCAGTGCTCTGCAAAAAGCAGGTAAGGACAAGGAAGCTAAGGAGTGCGAACTCAAACGTAAGATCTCCAAGACCATCAACTTCTTGACTGGGTATGGTGGTGGAGCTCAGGGACTGCAAGGCACACTGGCTCAGGATGGAATCTACCAAACCATTGAGGAATGCGAAGCATTCCTTGAAGCCTTCTTTGACTCCTATCCAGCATTGAGAGAGTACCTTTCCTACTACAAGGGGTTTATTGAGAGCAACGGTGTGGCAGTCTCAATGTTGGGTCGAGTCAGAATCTTTGAGGAAGCTGGATCTGACGACAAAGGACTCAAGAGCAAAGCACTAAGAGCAGGTTGCAATCACCTGATCCAAGCAACAGCCTCTGACATGATGCTTTGTTGCATCTGTGCCATTGAAACTCTAATGCGAGATGCTGGGCTGAAGTCTATCCTTATCTCCACAGTTCACGATTCACTTCTGGTCGATTGCATACGAGAGGAGCTACCAATGGTTCATGAGATCGTGATGAGCGTCTTCACGAACATCCCAGACATCCTGGAGACATGGCTGGGCAATGACGTTGACTTGTCTTGGACACGAGTGTTGCCCTTCGATGGTGATTCAGAGGTAGGAAAAAATTATTTAGACATGATCAAACTCTCCCATGGTGATAACGACTGGGCTGATGTGTTCAAGCGCATGGACGAAGAATAGTGTTTACAAAATCTCAGGAACCCATACACTTGACCCATGCAAGAAGCACCTCTTCCAGTTTACGAATCGTCACGCCTGGTTGGTCTAGAGTTGGAGTATGACAGTGGCAGTGCTCAGTTTCGTGAGCCCAACCCTCTGCCGGTCAATTGGGTGGCCAAGCATGACGGCTCACTCAGAAATGGACGTGAGTTTGTGCTCGAGCCAGCAGTGGAGTACAACCGACTGATGCCATTTGTCCAACGCTTCGCTGAAGAATTTGACCAAATCAAGATTGGCTTGACAACTCGAGGTGGATTTCATGTCCACGTTCAAGCCCATGACTACAGCCATGATGATGCTTTTAATCTGGCCAAGCTGTACACCCACTTTCAGCCAGCCATCAACACCTTGTTGGGTGAATCCAGGGTAAACAATCGTTATTGCCCACCATTTCCTGACGATCTGTCTAAGGAACAGCTTATTGCTGAGTTTAATCTTGGGGAATCAGCTCCCAATCGTGAACGAGCCAAGTGGTCACGGGCCTATCGAGTGATCAATTTCGCAATGATGCGTTGCACCAATACGCTTCACCGTTCAGTTGAGTTTCGCCAGGGTTCACCATCTAAACGATTTGCCAACATCTACGGTTGGTCTACATTTGTTACGGCTCTGACGGATATGGCTCGTGACCCAGGATTGGTTATTCTGGCCTCGCACAGTCCACGAACATTAGATGGACTCCTGGAAGTTGTTGAGCAATGGCAACTTACACGTTGTGGCCACAACCTCGTTGAATGGATCAAGTGGCGTCATGAAATCATGAATGGCCGACCCACAGACGATCTGGTATCACGTTTGGTGGTGTTGCTTCAGTCTGGTCCACTTGGACTTTTCTCAATATCCACAAGTCTTGACATCAACTACCCAATGGCCAAGAAGCTCTTGGCTGAGGCCACCAGTCGTGGAATCATTACACAGTCAGGAAATCGTTACAGACTTTGTCGTATCATTGATGAGATCGCACATGAAGACCTCTCACTTTTAAGAGAAGCCGCTCTCGCGAGTGGCCGATAATTGTATACACAAAATACCCTTAAGACTACACTACCCACATGTGCGCTATTATTGGTTGGCAAGGACACTTGCCCAGAGGCTTTCTCAGCCGACTCATCCTTGAAAGTGGATCTCGTGGAAAGGACTCCACGGGCGTTGCTTTCTATGGCAAATTCAAAGACAAAGGTGACACCACCTTTATGGGCATTGGAGCCTATAAAGATGCAGTCGAGCCCATTGACTTCATTCAGGACGATGACGTCAAGAAGATTCTGAGCGATGCACGGCGGTCTCCGGCTGGGATTGCTCACACTCGTCGTGCATCACCTGGAATGCCCATCAACAGCAAGAACGCTCATCCATTTCCATACTGGAATTTCTACTTTGCGCACAACGGCCGAGTTGAAAACTGGAAGGCACTGAAGGAAACTTTGGTTGAGCACTTCAAGTCTATTGCTAAGAATAAGGTCAAAGAATCTCTGGGCGCAGAGGCCAAAGATGAACTGGTGGACGAAGTAGTTTCAGAGCTCTACTCATACCTCTTGGAGTCCAAGTACAAAGGTGAGAGTGTAAGCACAGAAGAATTCTGGGCTAAAGGCATTGAGGCACAGAAGGACTTGGTTCAGAAGGGTGTTAGTCAAGCTGTGTCTCAACAGATTGGCAACCTGCAGTTCAAGCCAATCATGCGTTCACTTGACTGTGCTAAGTATGCATTTGAGGTGACCACCGATTCACAGGTTCTTGGGCCATTCATCAACGCACGAGACTTTCGCTTGGTTGAAGGCTGCATGGCCCTTGTCTGGATTAAAGGGCACGACATCTATACCATGCGATATGGTAAAGAAGCCGTATCGGCCAAGATTACTTGGCGATGGAAAAGTGAGACCAAGGACAGCAATGGAAAGACCATTGAGGAGTCCACAGACAACTCACTCAAACTTCTAACCTTGGTTGCATCCACTCGTGAGATTGTCAACAAGTCACTAAACAAACTCAACGATGCCATTGAATGGAATGTTGAGTTTGAGGAATATGATGAGGGACGAGTCTATCGACTGGACATCAGTGGCTTGGTGGACGAAGGTGCTGTCGAAGTCTACGATCATGCCATTGTTGATGAATTTTCCTCTCAAGGTGTATGACACCGAAATGCATCAACTGCAGAAAGGAGATTGAGTGGGCACGACTACAGGTGTTAGTCAGCACATCACTGTGTATCAAGTGCGCACACAAATTTACTGGGCACAAGAGCCAGGGGTTGACTTACACAGGCATGAACTTCTTCACGCCAACGGAGATTTCGGTTAAAGTTAAGAAAGTTCCAAACAGTCAGGTGGTCTTCTCAGTGATGCGAGAAGACACCTTGCCACATGTCAGCACCTCATTCAAACGACTGAGAAAGCCCACAATGAGTGTGATTCGTGACGGAGACTTGTGGTCAATCACAGTGCCAGTAAGTCGATCAATCAATCGAGTTGTTAATGACAATGCTACCAGCTCGAATGATTTCAGTGACTCCAGCCGTGAGTTTGACACTAGTGTTCCCAGGAGTGCCAATAGAAACCCTGGAGACTGACGTCACATCTGGAATGTTAGCAACGACGCTGGTAATGTTGGCCTTGGACTGAACCACGCCAGTAACCTCAGAGGCGTAAAGTGCTGTGCCCACACCCATCGAATTGAACCAAGTCTTTAGAGCATTTCGTATCTCTCTACGTTTGGCTTGACTATTCACGCCCACATAACCAATGTAGATGTCTGTGGGCTTTTCAAGGTCATAGCCCTGAAGAGACACCAGTCTCATCGTGATATCGGATGGTGAACCAACCACATAGAGTGTGACTTGGCCAGTGAGAAGGTTTACAGTGGAACGGTAGTCATTTGATACTGATAGTATGCCCTCTCTATACAGTCTGGCGTAGCCTGGTTGTCTATCAGAGATGACAGCCAATTCAGTTGAACCAACATACATCTTTATGGACCAAGGCGCAACTGGCGACACCGGAAGCTGGGCTGTGTAGATCGTAAGTGCAGCATTCTCATCCAATGAGCTGGTAGCAACAACCCCAGCGTACACTCTGTCAATTGAGTACACAAAGTCATCTTGCAGAGTTGTGAACAGCTCATTGGGACCAGAAGGTGACAGGTTGGCAATGGGTGTGGCCATGTCCACATGATTTACGCCAGCCACACTGTTGAGTGTGGTAATCAGGCTAGACTGCACAACAACTGCTCCGGGTGTCAATGCAGAAACAAAGGCTGTGATGGCTGAGGCCAGCGAGCGAGTCACTGAGGCCACATCATAACCTGGGTTTGTTTTGAACTGCAAGCTTATGGGTATTGGGCGACTAGTGCCATCACCAATGATCACATAGTCTGTGGCAATGGCATGTTGCAACAAGTAGTCTTTCAGTGAGGCTTTCAGCTGAGGTGACAGACTTGTCAATCCACCAGAGCTTCCAGTGGTCCATGCATACACAACCACAATGTTTCCTTCCAACAGTGAATTTACACTCTTGGTGGAGGCCCTGGCATAGGACACTGCGCCATAAACTGGGTCAGAGTAGTTTGATGCAAGTGACTGCCAGTCAGAAAGGGTGACAGCTCGATTGTTCGTTTGAGTGTAAGCTGGTATCAGGTCTCTGGCTTGGTCAACTGTCTCTTTGTTTTGGCCACCCTGACCAGAAGCGGTATTGTTTTGAAGACTGATAGTCACTGGATTCTGAGTGCTATCAATAACTCCGTTTAAGGAGGAACCAATGGATCCAGTGGGTACGTTGCCAATGGTTCCTCCGCCCACTCGATAAGTGACAATAATGGTGGCGTCAACTGGGATGATCTGGCCAAATTTTCCGTTGCCAAACTGGACAATGGTCGTTTCATCTGGCAATGTTTTTACGATGTAAGCCTGGTCCTCACTCGAAGCTAGGTAGAGAGATGAAAACTGTGTCCAACTGTTGTCATTGACGGTGACCTCGACACTGCCATCAATAACTTGAGGGTAGTTCAGACGAAGGATGTATCCCTCTTGGACAACGGCCGGGGACATGAACTTCTCCACAACAGTTTGGCCTTGGACCAGTTGGATTCGACTCTCATAGGCCTGAGCATCAAAGGTGGTCAAGGCAAAGGTGCCACTCATGGGTGTGGCCAGAATAATTCGGTTGTTGCTTATTGCACCCTCAGAGGACGAGATTTGCTGAATCACATGAGGTGTGGTATCAACCAGGGCACTGGAAGAGGTCAACTGTATTGTTTGACCCACAGTCAAGTACTCCAATAGATTGATGGATGTGTCAACAAGATCGATGTAGTATGATCCACCTTGGGTTGTGACCTGGCTTGGAACAACGGTGTTGCCTGTGTCGGTGACACTGAAGATAGCAACTGTTTGTATGGGAGTGGTGTTGCCAGCTGTTATTGCATAGTTTCCTACCACTTCAAAAGGAACGTTGGTCACCGTTCGAATCAAAGAACCCTCTGGTATGGTAATGTTATTGGCTATGGCTGATTCAATGTAGGCCTCACACAGAACTGTGGCAGGTTTTGCACTGGCCAAGTTGTAACCCACAAGACTGCCAATGCGAATGGCAGACTCACGTAGAGTCATCGTGGATACGAACATCTCTGACACTTGCCGGTTGATAAGGAACGAGCTGGTTGTGAGATTCCAAGAAATCAAGTCAACCAACGTCATGCCAATGTTGCTGGCCATGAAGTCGTTCCACTCACCTGGCCAACGTGATCGTATGCGTTGGATCAAGGCATCCCTGTTCGCCGTGTAATCAAGTTGGACGTACCGCAGTGTGTCTTCGTTCACAGAATAAATACGCTGTTCTTTACAGCATGACAGAGAACGAGAAATTGTTGTTAGACCTCAGTGTTAAGTCCGCCGCACAAGGCATCAAGGCCGCGATAAACACATTGGAGACTGCTCATTATCTCCTGGCAAGGTCCAGAGGAGACTTGGTCTTAAGAAAGCAGATAGACCCGGAAAACACCAAGCTCTCAGACCATTACGCCTACATGGACAGATCAAATACAGCCCTGGTGGAACAAATTGAGAAAATCAAAAAGTTGCAGGGAGATCTTCTTACCATAAGGAATGGGCTCGGTAAGTCTGAGTAAGTTGTTTACACCTTTCTCTGGGTTAGGTATGGTCAGACCGTGAAATTCTTTTTGGTTAGTGGAATAGGTGTTAGCCAACACATCGAAAATACGGTCCAAGGTCAGGAAAACATGGTGATTCCAGAGAATCCAAACTTGGTGTTGAAATTCGTTCTGGACCACTCTGAGTCTCAACCTCCACTTGATGTCTCGGAGGAGATCATCAAGAATTTTTGTGCTGTGCTGAACAAGTCATGGAAGTTTATCTTCCCCAATGAGCACGTTCCAAGAAATCCTTATCATTATGGCGCGGAATATCGAAATGTGTTGTCTCACAATCGGATAAGGATTCCACCTCCAGAAGACAGAAGTGTGGAGGTGATTTTACGCAATGAAGTTCTGCCAAACTCGATCTCTGAAACTCAACTGAGGTCCATCATTTGGCGTCTGGCCAACGCGTTTGAGTGGTGCACATTGCCCAACAGAAAGAGGCTTTCTGGCCACTCATTCTTTACACGAGAGACATGGAATGCTATCTCTGTCTATCGATCGGCCGAAGTTTTAGCCAGGACTACTTCGAGCGATGCTCCCGCTCAAGATCTCGAACCCGCTGCTTCAAGTCCTCAAGTTCAGACTGACGCTGTTGAGTAACAGCAATCGCTGTGTTAGCTGTATTGACGCTAGTTACAAGGGCGTCAATACGGCTATTTATTTGCTGCTGGCCCTGTGTAATATCTTGTCTCAGTGACTTAATGTCGTTAGAAAAATCTGACTTTGTGACATAGTTTTGATTCAACCACAGCACTGCCACAAATCCCAGCATAACTGCGAACCGGTAGACCCATTCACCGTAGGTGCTTAAAAAGTGTTGAAACTTTTCTTGTTTTGGTTCGCCCATAAGTCTTCTTGATGAAGCTATACAGCCATAATAACAAGATGTCCGTTATGACAAGCACACCCACCGCCACAAGAAATGGCCACTTGACGGGAGTTGTCCAGTAGATCAGTGAGACTAACGCAGCTTGACACCAGCAAACTAGCAGGTGAAGAAAGACAAGAGGCTTTACAAAACGAAGCCACGGCACATTACTAGTTTCCAGAATTATCCGGAAACTAGTAATGGCCATGAATACAAGTTCACACAGAAGTGTGGCCTGGATTGTGATACCAATAAGCACAGACTAACTATGAGCAACCCAGGCTGGTGCCGCAGTTAGTGCATGTTGCACAGGTGCCACTGATTTGCACATTGGAGCTGCCACACGTCGTGCAGCACTGGCCGCTCTTGTACGTGGATGGGCTGACGGATTTGGTTGCGCCTTCAACCATTGTAACAGATGCGGGTTTCTGGACAGAACCCGAGCTGACATCGAAGGTTTTCTCACGTTTTCCATTGTCCGGAAATTCACTTTCCATCCAACGGAAGATGTAGTCGATGATTGAACTTGCAGTTCTGATCTTCGGATTACTAGTGTAACCATGGGGTTCAAAACGTTGGTGTGAGAACTTGTCAACCAACGTCTGAAGAGGCACTCCATACTGCAAGGAGATTGAAGTCAAGGTTCCAATGGCATCCATCAGGCCACCCATAGTAGAACCCTCCTTGGCCATCTGGATGAAGAGTTCACCCGGGCGTCCGTCATCGTAGAGACCCACAGTGGCATAACCCTCTTGGCCACTGATGTTGAACTTGTGGGTAAGGGCCTCACGAGTGTCTTGCAGACGCTCACGATAGGGTCCGCCTTTGTTTGTAACTTGACGAAGGGCTGACTCCAACTGAGCCACTTTAGCCTCCAGCGCTTTCAAAGCAGAGGTATCAGCCGTGTCTGCGTTTGACGAGGTATTAAGAGGTTGGGAGCGCTTGGAGCCATCTCGATAGATGGCCACACACTTCAAACCAAGTTTCCAGGCCTCTATGTAAGCATTTCGAATGTCATTTGCTGTGGCATTGCCTGGCATGTTGACCGTCTTTGAAATTGCACCTGAAATGAAAGGTTGCACAGCAGCCATAACATTGAGGTGAGCCATCCAAGGAATGGAACGCTTGCCCTTAGCGGCCTTGAACGCGCAGTCAAAGATTGGGAGGTGCTCAATTAGCAGGCCGCTGGTCTCGCCTTCCACATCCTCAATGGTGTCATGCTTGAATATGTATTCAGCAATACGAGTGATGTCAGCTTCAGAGTAACCCAACTGCTTCAAAGCTGCTGGCACTGTGTTGTTGACAATCTTCAAATGGCCGCCACCTGCCAGTGTCTTGTATTTCACAAGAGCAATGTCCGGTTCAATGCCTGTGGTGTCACAGTCCATCATGAAGGCAATGGTGCCTGTGGGAGCAACCACCGTAACTTGAGCATTACGATAGCCGTGATTCAGACCCTCCTGATAGGCAGACTTCCATGAAGACTTGGCCTCTGCAATGACATCGCTAAGGTTAGCCGGAAGTTGCAGTGACGAGTCGAGCTTATCAGCAGCTGCGCTGTGAGCACGAATCACTTCAAGCATTGACTCCTTGTTGGAGGGAGCCAGAGGTTTCTGAATGTGAGAGCAACGGGCATCGTTGTATCCAGAGAATGGTCCCTTGACTGAGGCGATCTCAGCTGATGTGGTGTAAGCCACACCAGTCATAAGGGCCGCCAACGAACCAGCCATGGTGTTGCCTTCTTTGGAATCGTAAGGCAGACCATAGCTCATAATGAGTGAGCCAAGATTTGCGTAGCCAAGACCCAGTGTACGGAAGATGTGAGAATTCTCAGCGATAAGCTTGGTTGGATAGGAGGCCGAATCAACCAGAATCTCTTGGGCAATAATGAAGATACGAGCCGCAGCCTTGAACTTAGTAATGTCAAACTGACCGTCCTCAGTGCGGAACTTCATCAGGTTCAACGAGGCCAGGTTGCAGGCTGTGTTATTGAGGAAGATATACTCTGAGCATGGGTTGGTGGAGTGGATGGGCTCTGTTCCCTTGCAAGTGTGCCAACGTTGAATGGCTCCGTCATATTGTAAACCAGGGTCACCACAAACCCAAGTTCCTTCAGCGATCTGATCGAGAAGTTTAGAGGCGTCTTTCTCCTCAACAACCTGTCCAGTGGTCACAGCACGTGTCGGCCATTTATCACCATTGATGGCCGCATTCATGAACTCATCACTAACACGAACTGAGAGGTTCTCGTTCTGGTAGGCCACCGTGCCGTAAGCCTCACCGTTGAAGGAGCCATCATAGCCAGCATCAATAAGAGCGTGGGCTTTCTTCTCCTCCTTCATCTTGGCTACAATAAACTCCTCAATGTCAGGGTGCCAATCACGAAGTGTGTTCATCTTCGCAGCACGACGTGTCTTGCCACCGGACTTGATGGTGTTGGCAACTTGGTCATACACTTTCAGGAACGACATCGGGCCAGATGGACGACCACCGCCAGAGAGACGCTCTTTCGAGGAGCGAATGGTGCTCAGGTCAGTGCCAGTGCCAGAGCCAAACTTGAAGAGCATCGCTTCAGAGGCAGCCAAAGCCATCAACGAGTCCATGTTGTCATCCACACTTTGGATGAAGCAGGCCGAACCTTGAGGACGGAGATACGGCAGAGTCTGCTTTTCAACTTGGCCTGTCTCATAGTTGTAGGCCCAACCTCCTGAAGTTCCGTTGATGCCCGCCTTGTATTGATGCCACAGACCCACGTTGAACCACACTGGCGAGTTGAAAACGCCATACTGATTGACACACAGAGCAGAAAGTTCCTGATAGAAAACCTCACCATCTTCAGCGCTGAAATAGCCAGACTCAATACCCCAATCAGCAATCGTTCTGGCTACACGGTGGATGAGCTTACGTACAGAATTTTCACGTTCAGGTGTTCCATGAGTACCATAGAAATACTTGCTGGCCACGATCTTGACCGCGAGATCAGACCACGAAGCTGGTGCTTCAACGTCCTTTTGCTCGAAGAGAGGTTTGCCGTTATCATCGTTGATTACGACAGTTCGTTTGCTCCAAGTGACCTCATCGTAGGGATTACTGGCTGCATTTGAGAACACACGGTCAATAGTCAATGTTGACATAGTAGGGGATAGAATTAGACGGGAGGGGAATTACTGAAGTTTTACAGCGGCAACCGAATGCAACAACATTGGCTGGCCAGAAGGCCCAGACCAATAAATATTGATTGCATCCAATGTACCATAGGGTGTGCCACTAGTGATACTTACAGAACCTCCATTTTGAAGCAAAATGCCGTCTACGGAGAGCGCATCGGGCTGTTGAATAAGCTGACTGAATTTGCTGTCTGTGATGTCTATCCTGGCCAAATCCATGTTAAGAAACCAGGCTTGAATTTGAAAAGTTGATGAGTTTACAACCTCTATGTCGGCTATGATGGTTGAACGCCGATATGCTCCCGACAAAGGTGCTAGATACGGCACGTTAGATGTGGGTTGTTGGGCACTTGAACTTGCTCCAGTGTTCCACTCACCGTAGATGTCATATGTGGCACCAGACAAGATGGGCGGGTTAAAGTCATTGTTATAGACAAAGTCCTCAGCAATCACACCCATAAAAAGTTTGGTTGATGGACTCAAGGGGCTGCCTGAACTATCACATAGTCCAATGCCTAGTGAAGCATTAAAATTTTGGGTGGTATCCACCGAGCATGAGATTGCAACTCTGATTTTTGAGAATGAACCCAAGGCTAGTTTTCGGTAGATTGAGGACTGATAAAGAGCCAATGACTTGCGATTGTCATTGACAACAATCGAAGCTGGATCAGAGGCCAGATTTAGAACCTGCCACTGATCTTGCAAGAAGACTCCACCGCTCAAGTTGTTGGCCACTCCTCTTTCATAAGTAGAAAAGTCATCAAAGGCCGTAGTGTAGGTGGGTATGACAATAAACGGGCCTTTGGGTGGTAGTGGACTTCTGGTGTCCAACACTTGATTCTCTTCCAGGCCTCTCAAGTCAAGAGCAGTGCCACCATAGATCCATGCAAGATCTTGTGGGGCCATTGGCGCTGTGCCGTTTACCTTGAGCTTCCAGAAAGCTGGCACCAAGTCAAAGTCAGCGTCAAGCTTGTATCCCTCAACAATAACTGTAAATGACGTACGGAACTCAGTTATGTTGTTGGCTTGTGGAGCCTCCTGGGTCATGTTGGTGGCACTACCACCCACAAGTCTCACACGAATGTAGCGGGTGCCAAACCACTCCGGGTAAGGAACCTCAATCCATGTTTGTGGCTCTGGTCCACCAGATCGCCAAAATTCACCCATCAAACACTCCATGAAGTAAGCCTGTGTGTCTGGCCTGAGGCACAAGAAGTCGATTTGGTACTTGAAGTCCCACGCCATGGGTCTTTGGCGTTGAATCACATAGGCCAAATCATTCCTGTTGGGGACATCAACATCAGTGGCCCAGCCATATGTTCTGGCTGGGTGTAAAGTGTAATTTTGAGAGTTGCGGAATGACCAATCCTTGCGCTGAACTGACAACAGGGGGTATCTTATGTTGGCAGGGTATGGTTCATACAGGGGCTGGCCATTAAAGTCTTTCAGATCTAACAGATATGCAAAGGGGTTGTTGGGGTCCTTCCACAGGTTTTGAAACTGTGAGTATGCATCCATGACAGGGGCGTAGATCACTGGCACTGGGTATCCATCTTGGACCTGGAAAACCTTATTGAGCCAGTACTGCACAGCCAACTCATGAAAGCGCATGGCTGACAGGTTCGTATCACTGGACGAACGTGGGCCCTTTATGAAGATCTCATTCACACCCTAACTACCTCTCATGGAACCCTGCCAGTTCTACATTTCGTGAAAAGAGTGATCCACGTAATTGCTTTGGGTGATGCGTTGAGATACTCTCACCACACACTGCAGTCGATTGTGTCGTATGGCGTAAAGTGCAAAGCTGATGTGCATTTTACAACCAGCACCCACGAGGACCCACCCAACTGGGAGAGGCTTAATGTGTTGAAGAGGGCCTTGAATGATCCACACTGGTATCAGATCCTCATGATCGATGTTGACATCTTCATCAGTCCTGACGCCCCATCCATATTTGATGCTTTCCCAGTGGGTTTCCATGCTGCAGAGGACCAAGTCATAACATATGAGGACCACGACAAGTTTAGTGAATGGTTAAAAACCTGGGGAAACCTTGAAAACAAGGTTCACTTTAACGGTGGCGTGATGCTGATGGACAGACCATCACTGCTGGCTCTGAAACCCTGGTTGGAATTGCCAAGAATTAAGGGGCCTTTCTACACGGCTGACCAACACCACGAGAATGCAGCTGTCTACTGCACATGGCCAGATTTCAAACCCGTGTCTTCAACTTGGAATGAACCCATTCCAGGCAAACCAGGGCCAATGAACAAGGTCCTTAGACCAGCCAACTTTCACCATGCCTATGGCATTGAAACAGCCCATGGCAAGGAACTTGTGCTTGGTCAGGTTAAACGACAGTATCAGGGAAGATTTCTCAAGAGAATGAATGAGCTGGGATCGCTACTATGCATCTTTCGCCTCATTGACCAGATGGGCTACCATGCTGGCGTGGTTCACCCGAAATGGTTTGCGGGTGATTTTGGACTGTTCCTTGGCCACTACTTGAATGCTAAAGTCTTTCCTTGTGCACCTGGAGTGTTGGCCAATGTTGGGCCACTCATTGACTTTGCTTTTGTGGACGACCTGAGTGTCCTCAAGGACATCTCTCTGGGGTCTGAAACCATGGTTATGGCGTCAGACACCCTTGAAAATGAGAGCTACATCATCAGCAAGGGCTGGAAATACAAAAAGCTTGCATCCTTCTCTGGACTCCAAGCTTTTGTGGCGTGTGTAATTTAGCGAAGGGTATGGACCCGTGGACGGCGGACTCGTGGACGAGGTGCAACAGTAGCAGCAGGAGTCACAACCTGGGGTTGGGCAAAAGCCTCGTCCAATGACATAACCTGGGCCATGGGTTGCTCAGCCAAAGCTTCAAGTTGTTGCACAGTGAGGGCCTTGATTCTACGGTCAGACTGACCAACCTTGGTTGTGTAAGTTGACAGCGCCCACTTACGTGCAGCCACAATGGTGGGCTTGTCACGATCATTGAATGGTCCATAGAATCCAGCTTGGCCCAACATAGTTTGCAAAAGATCTCGATCAGTGGCACACTTGGCCTTGCCCCAGGAAACGGACTTGCTTTTCAAGAGGTAGTCAACGGTGTGCAAGAGAAAGAGAACCCAGCCCACGATGTACTCAGCCTCAAGGTGAGAGGCCATGAGGCGAAACTCCAAGGTGCCTTGGCCACCGAGATGAGTGCCATTGAGCCAGTAGTGTTTTGAGGCCCAAGCTGTCTTCCATCCAGCGGTATTGGCGAATTCGTAACTACGGATCTCGACAATAGGAGCCTTACGGTTGTGATGGTCCGGGGATTTGTTAAGCTTTTGACAGTAGGTGTTGTTTTGTCGTGACTCGTCAGCGAGCAAGAACATGGCATCTTCATACCTGGACATGAACCGCATGACGCGGATAAACTCCTCAGTCTGAACGCCATTCATGTCAACATGGACATGTAGTCCACACTTGTAGTTGACACTACCACCAGCTCGCTTGATGACGTCAACAATCTTAGCAGCTTTGATCAGGTCCTCGTAGGATTCAATGACAGGTGACGCAATCTCATAGCCACATGAGCTGTCAAGCTTGAGATCCCATGCAGAACCGGCTGAGTGACGATAGTGGCTTACCTGAGTTACAGGCCAGTTCATACGTTGGAGCACCCGATGGATCTCATTCAACGGATTGACTGGACAGGTAAACTCAACTTCGAAACCAATCTTGCGGAGCAGCGTTTGCATGGGAGGAACATACTCCGTGCAAGGAGTTTGTAAACAATTTTAGAGAAAAATTTCTTGTTCCATATGGAACAAACCGTCAGTCTTCGTGGTCGTTGGCAAAGCCGTGGGTGCCAATCATGCGCTTGACTTTCTCTGAGTCCTCCATGTAAATGTGAGCGCTGTGCACCGTGTGTGAGTAGTGACCCTTGGTAAGATTTGGGTACAGAGGTTTCAGTTCCTCAACCATGCGGTCCATAAGCAAGATGAACCAAGGCATATCGTATGCGAGTCCTCTCACAAGATCATTTGACCTCATGACAATGCTGAGGTTGAGTCTGCTTTCACGAATGTGGAACACCCCATGCAATGTGCACACTTGGTCTTTGTTGCCGTCCCAATAATGATGAGGCATTGCAAACGGAACCACTGCTTGACGGGTGTGGATGTCCTTCTTCAAGGAGTGAACGGCCCACTCCCATGGTGTTCTCATCGTGCCTTGGCCACTTGTCGAGGACTCAAATTCAGGATTTCCCAAGGATGGAAGCTGCCAAATCAAGTGGCCATAGGCAGAGTTCACTGTGCCATCTGGATTAGCCAAGCTAAGCCAAAACTTGCTGGCTTTGCCAAACTCTTTGGCATCATTGGTCATTGAGTCATACAAGACCTTCTCCTTAGCGAAATAATCAGCCAGGACCTTATTTCTTTCGGTGTCCGCAGTGATGATCGGTTCAGAGACAGGGTGGTCCACACGAAAGGAGACGTCTGTGATCTCATGGACCATCTTTCCGCGTGGTGACGAGATATACTCAGGGTGATAGAGTACACTCTTTAGCAAATAGCTGTATGCGGAATGAATTGTCTTTCTGAAGAATTGCCGATAGTGATTGGAGATATTCATCGCGTTTATTAAATCTCTTGGCCCAGGAAGGGTGTGGTATAGAGAACTCAGGAGTTATGCCAAGGGATTGTAACCTCTTCGTGGCTTCCTTGCCAAGGGCTATAATACGGGCATTTCTACGGGCCAAAAACCGCGTGATGACTGAGGAGTCATTCTCATGGTTTGCATTAGACCACGCAATTTTGTTCTCGGGTACGCCTAATTCTTGAAGAATTGAGGTGATGAAAAAAGCCGAGGCTGTGTCATCATGAAATGGCCAGTGCTTGAAATGCTTGAACTTCTGGTTGATCTGGTCCCCAACAAAAAGGTACTCAGGATCATCAATGTTTCCATTGAGATTCATTGAGTCAAAACCAGAGGGTTGAACACACTGATTGATTGACAAAGTCAGCGTGATGTCCTGAATGCTTGAGATTCTTCTGTCCCATGTCAGAACACCAGGTCTGTCTGAGAAGCCTCTGAAAGCAGCATCAGACAATTCAGTGGCCCCTTGAGATAGGAAATACATTGCTCCATATCTCAACGAGACCCTGTCCAGTATGCGACTCACGATGACCCATGCATTCAGGACTTTTGTTTGATGGTCTTTTGGGCTGCGTTCAAGTTCAGCAATGCTAGATGCACCCAAAATATGGCCAAGAATATCAACCCATGAGGAGGTGATGACCACTAACCTTTTCTTGCTCAACTTTGAAGCAAGTTTGAACGCAGCTGTGTAGTGTAAGAAAGGATCCTCATTGAGAGACCTCTTGTCATGGGCACGGATAACTGATGCACCCATGGACTTAAAGCCACGAATAAGTATTGACCTCTGGTGGTTGTCAAAACCACCCAGTAGGATTATGCCCTTCACAAGTATTCAATTTCCTCACCAGGAAGAACCCATTCGCCTTGCTTGGAGTAGCGAACAGCTCCAGTGTTGGAGTCTCTGACAGCCATGGTGGCAATTCCAGAGCTGGCAATAAATTTTCTAGAATCAGGAAAATCGTGCAGAAGCATGTCAATCATGTCATGGACAAACGCTTCTCTGGCTCTGGCATGATCACGATAGCCTCTCTTCGAATTCCATAGGTGAGTTACCTGAGAATTTTCTGATATGTGGTCACTGAATCGATCGTAGGACGTGACGGTCTTGATCGAACGACGCATCTTCTTGGCCACCAGTGGCAGAATCATCTGCTCAGCAAAAACCATCTCGTCCACATAGCTTGGACCATGGGTCCAATCCACCACCTTGCTTGAAATCTTTGAGGATGAGAAGTCCCTCATGAATGACAAACTAGAATCCACATACTGCTTCTTAAAGTCGGAGTCTAGAAAGGCCAGTATGCCTGTGTTGATGGGATCAACACTTTCAGGGTCAACATCAGACCAAGGACCCACGATCGATGGCCACCTATTTTTGTAAGGAGGCCAGTCTTTTGGCTCAGTGTGTAGACCCACAGCCACTGACGAATCGGCCACACGATAGACTGGCTTCCACACAATTGCGTCCATGTCTATGGATATGGACGGACACGGCATTTGGGCATGAGCAAAGATCTTACCTGCGGCCCAAAACACCCTAGGATTTATGGTCTTGTCAACCTTCAGCTCGATTATTCCGTCATACAGAGCTGTAAGTCGAAGAGAGTTAAGGTAGTCGATGCCCTTTCTGTCAGACACCAAGTACATTGGTCCTGAGTGTGACTTGTAATACAGAACACTTGCAACCAACGAAACAAGTTCATAGTCCTGCATTTCAATTTTGGACATAGGCTCGGTCCAAAATGAGTGATAGCCCGGAATCTTTCGGGCAAACAGTGTCATGTTTTTTAGAAATCCAAGCACGCTCATGACACTTAGAACAGATTGCTAGAAGGTCACCACAATCTTTTTCTCTTTTAGGTAGATGTTGACAGTGTTTGGAGCCAATGGCACAGCTTTGGGCCCCTCTTCAATCTCGATCTCCCACTTCTCACTGCGGAGCTGTGTAGCAGTGTCAACTTCTAAGTCTAACTCTACACTTTCGTCATTCTCGTCAAGCACAGTGAATGTGGCATGGATATACACATTCACCACACTCACGTCTATGTCTTTGATGCCCCAAGTTCTCTCGTCAAGTTGGGCATTCCACTTTACGTCAACCATAGCCCACTCAGTCTCAATGTGGGACAAGTCAGCAAGCCAAAGACCCTTTAGTTGGGCCTGAAGACGAACCCACTCCTCATGGCCGTAGAAATCTACGGCTCCATGTTCAACTCTAGTGGAATACTGTGATTCTTGCTCTTGCAAGATCCGGTTGACAGACGCTTTCATTTTGGCCAGGGTTCAGCTGAGTCAATCACATTGCCAAACTTTCTAAGTTCAGCCAATTTGTCAGTTGGTCGTCCCAAACCACCAATGATGGTGTAGACCACCAAGCCAGGTTTGTTGCCACGATAGATACCACGATGAACAGTGTTTCCAGGCTTAAGGATTCTGGTCAGCTGCTCAAATGCAGTGTCAAGATTTACTTGTGGCACTTCGCCCAGAACCTCCTCTGATCCAATGATCATTGCACCCGCTGTGTTGCCAGTCTCAATTGAGACACCACCACTGAGGATGTTTTTCTTCAGTGAGTTTCTGATAGCAAATGAGATGCCAGTGGCATCCTTCCAATTCTCTACGGGTGTTGCACCAAATGTGATCAGGCCAGAGTCAAGAATCGTCTTAAGGTCTGATGGGTCGAATGATGTGTAGCGACTCTCGCGAATGGCTGTAAGGTTGAAGAGGTGGAATAGGGAGAGTAGACTACGATTGGCAGTGTCCCAGAATGGGTCCACAGCAAGTTTTGGATAGAGGGTAGAAATCTTCTCATTGTCCACAAGGATCAGAGGTGAAACGATCCCTTTCTCAACCAAAGCAAACACATCACGAAGAACGTTGTAGGCATTGGCATTCAGCTTCTGGCCCTCAGAGATCTTTGGCAGAGCCAGTACCACGCCAACTTTTTGGCTGCTGGTTTTCAGTGACTGCTGTAGCTCAATGGCTACATCCACCAGGTGTAACAAGGTTCCTGAGCCAGTTCCACCAGCAGCCGATGCGCAGCAGAATATGCGGTCAAAGCCTGGACCAAAGGAGCGACGCATAAAGTCCAAGACGTCTTCCTTTTTGTCCTTGATGAGTGATGCAGCCACCGCTGGATTCTTGCCAGCGCCTCCAGTGCCAATCAACAGCTTTCTGTCATCTGGCATGTCAATGGTGGCCAAGTCCTGCTCAGAGGTGTTGATGACAGCAGTACGTTTGTACCCCATCTTCCAGAATGTTTGGGCCAGACGGCCACCACCTTGACCAGCACCAATGACAGCAAACTTGAAGGCACCTTGAAAGGTGTCCTGAATCTCTATTGTTTTCTCCTCCTCAGGTAGAGGAATGTCTGGTACCTCGACATCAAAGTTATCTGACATACATCCTAACTACTGTTGATAGGCCATGCGTATTATTCCTGAGCATTTTTCCAAGCCTTGGACTCTGGACGACCTTTCTCACCAGGCTTAGCAGGTCTGTAATTTTTACCCATCCGCTTTCTCTTCTGATGGATGTTGTGCCACAAGCCCTTCTTAGACTCAGCAAAGGACTGTTCACCAGAGGAACGTTGTTGACTGGCTATGGCATCACGAATCTCATCAGCATTGACCAACACCCACCTAGACCCAAAATCAATCGATAGTGGTCCACTGCCTTGCATAAATGTGCTAAGATACCAGCTGCCGGGTGTTTTGTCAATCTGAACAATAGGCTCTGCGGTCTTGCCAACCATCTGTTGCATCTTGGCCACCGCCACATCTGGCTGTACCAGGTAGACGTCGTGGTGATAGGTCTTGCCACCCGCCGAAGATGTGGCTTGCACTGGAAGTTTGACCTTGTTGGACTCACCAATCGCTGCAACCCGTTGAGCCAACTTGTGGTCAGAGCTCTTCTGACTCATCATGGGGTAGTTTTGACCACTGTACACGTCAGTGTCCACCTCGGTCTCCGTATCAAAAGCAGCCCGAATCGTTTTCAATGAGTCAGTCATGCTGTCCTCAGTGGACAAGTCCAAAAGAGCAGTTTGACCATTCTTTGAAACGGTATACTGATTAGAACCCTCGTCATTCGGCTCAACCGTAAAACCTTGGTTCTGAAGATCAGTGATGACAGAGTTGTCACCACCAACCTCAACCTCAATCAGCATCTTAGAAAACTTCATGGCTTAAATACGGACTGAGTTTGTCAAGAAGTCTCTGTAGGCGATTGGCAGACCCTTGTCCAGATCCACCTTTGGCGTCCATGATGTGATGTTTCTAAGGCGACTGGAGTCAAGAATCTTGCGAGGTGTGCCATCTGGTTTAGACGGATCCCACACAATTTCACCCTTGTAGCCCACAACCTTGGCAACTTTGTAGACCAAGTCTCTGATTGAGATATCAGAACCATAGCCAACATTGATCAAGCCGCTGACCTCACTCATCTCTGCCAGGTTAATAGCTGCATCAGCCAGGTCATCTGAGTAGAGAAACTCTCTAAGCGCTGACCCTGTTCCCCAGCAAGAATAAGTGGGATCACCTTTAATCTTGGCTGCATGCAGCTTGGCAATAAGACCTGGAATGACGTGGGACGCCGTGGGAGAGTAATTGTCATTGGGTCCATACAGATTTGTGGGCATCAACGCCACATAGTTGAACCCGTGTTGAACCCTAAAGGCCTCACACATTGTGTAGCCTGCAATCTTGGCCACAGCGTAGGCTTGGTTGGTGGGTTCCAACGGTCCAGACAAGAGCTCTGACTCCTTGATGGGTTGTTTGGCCATCTTGGGGTAGATGCATGAGGAACCGAAAAATACAAACCGCTTTACGTCACAAAACAGGGATGCGTGTATGACATTGTTTTGAATCTGAAGGTTGTCCAGTATGAAATCACCTGGGCGAGTTGAGTTCGCCACAATACCACCCACTGTTGCAGCCGTGAGATAGACCACGTCTGGGGAGTGTTCCTTGAACCAAGCCATCACAGAGGCTTGGTCCCTCAAGTCCACATTGCGACGATCACAGGTAAGGACACACAGATTTTTTCTGTTGGCCCAAGTGCGATTTAGGCCACGAACTATCGCTGACCCCACGAGACCTTTGTGCCCAGCCACGAAAATCTTCATGGATCTAAGAACAGAATAGGTTTTGTGTCAGGCTCCTTGCCACTTCCACTTGATCCAGGTGTCACTCTCACGGGTGGCTGTGGACAGCGGAATGTAGGGTGTGTTGGCCATCTTGAGAACCACACCCTCGATGGTTGGCATGTTGGCCCTCATCTTTGATAGGACTGACGTTGTGGGCTCATACAGCCAGTCAACACCCACTTGGGCACAGAGCCACTTGGCTTTGGCTTCACGCTCAGAGGGTGTGCTTCGGTCCAGACTCTGACCTGCGTAGGCCACCACCTCGAAGGGGTAGAATTTCTTCTTGAAGACCTCACCATCCAGCAGTGTGCCAGCTGGCAACTGCTTCCACTCAGTGAGGTCCACCGTCAGGCCATACCACCCACCGTGACGATTAGCCACATGGATGCCATTCTCGTTGACACCCACCTGAGCACGGTCCCCATTGATCTTAAGCTGTACAGTCCACCCACTCTTGATGCGTGAGAAGATGTCCTTAACGTCTGTCTTAGAGGTGATTTGACGGCCACTCTTCGGCCGCATGGGAAACATGGGCATTGAGAGGCCAGGGAGAATGGCTTGCTTAGTCATGGGTCCAAGTATACTGGGACCCATGAAATTTGTAAACAAGTTTTAAGGTGCGTACTGCCCGTAAATTGATCTGTAGTATGTGCCCATGCGAATCATCAGTGCCACATACTCACTCGTAGTCAGAGTGATCTCCTTGTTATTGATGTCCCAAGTCTTCTGTGGGTCGGTGTTACGAATCACACCCGTTTGAAGTGCTGCCAACAGAGTGGACAGATTGGCCGATCTCACCAGGACAGAGTCATCATCCAAGGAATAGATGGCTTTAGTCGTGGGGTCTTTGTAGCCTTTGGCTTTCTCCTGGGCCCATCTCTTGGCCGTGCCAGGAGCCCATTTTAGTTTGGCGGCTTCCTCCTCAGTCACGCACTTGAGGAGAAAAAGTGGTCCTTGACCAAGCTCACCAACAATCTCGTTGGAACTATTGACAAAGTATCGTTTCATGTTAGTTGGTGTCCACGGTCCAATTTTTGGCTATAAGGTTGGCTACGGCTTGAATAGCAGCGCCAGATGGTGCTGCATTGGTTCCCCCTGTGAGAATAAGGGTGCCATACTCTTGGCCGTTGGCATCCAAGGCCAGGCACAGGTTATTCACTGTTGTTTGGCTTAGTGCACAGCCTGGGAGCCACACTGCATACAGGGATGTAAGAGTAATCTGCGGAAATATGATTGTGGTAAGCAGCGGACAGTTGGTACCACCATAGTAACCCAAGTTGGAAAAATTGGCTGAAACTCCAGAAAGATCCAAAAGAGTCAGATTGTCCAAATTGTAAAACTGAATGTAGGATAGACTGGGACAAGTGGGCACTACAAGTTGAGTAATGGCCACATAAGCTATCTGAATCGCGTATAGGCTGGAGCTTTGAGGCAAAATTATGGACGTTATGCCATTGAATGCAGTTTGAATCTGATTCAGACTGGGGACTCCAGAGAAATCCAAAACCCCTGTGGCAGCACTGTCATTAACAAAAGCTGATACTTGGGGTGAGCTACCCGTGACAGCTATTGAAACAGATGAAGCGTCCCCAACAACTGTGATATTGCTGCCATACACAACATTCGTAGCTGGAGGAGTATAGGGACCAGTGTATATTTTGGAGTAAAGTACAATACGTGAGTCTGTATAGGACTGGATGTCCCAGGTTCCAGTTTGTGCATTGTACCGGAAAGTCGCGTAGAAGCAGTAGTTTGTGGCAGGAGTTGAGTTGTAGCCAATGGTCGACGGCAGGGATATGTTCGACGATGCCATGTACAATGTGTCCCACGACACATTGTAGTTGTTGTCAGTCCTGTTGAAGCGAATCGTCAAAAGCTGACCATCTTCAGCAGTTCCAGAGGGTGTCTCTATAAAGGCATCCTCAGTGAGGGTGACGTCATTGAAGATATATGACGTGCTAGACGCAACTATGGGCCCAGATGGCAGTGTAACTGCGTCTTGATCAGACCAATACGGTATTGGCGGTATCGTATCAGTGTAGTTCAGTTGACTTCCCATGCTTTAATTACACGGACAGGGTAGTCAACTAATTCTTTTTGCTACGACGTTCATGGGGTCAGTGAGGTTACAGGTGTATCCAAATCTGTGCAACTTCTGTAACAGGGCCTGTGCTTTGTGGCCAACCTGAAAGGGTCCATCTGAGTGGATACTTTCATATTGAATTCTCGACACTTGAAATCGAGCCAAGTCCAGATCCAGAAGGATTTCAGTGTCGTGGCCCTCAGTGTCAATGTACAGATCAAACTCGTGCAATGAGATGAAACTGTCCAGGAGGGAATTGATGGTTAGGCAGGGAACCCACGTCTCATTGATGGGGCCCTTTGCGGTGAAACCTGAGTGGTGATGTGCGTAAATGTGATCTTTGGAAAGTGAGGCCACCACACTCATGTCATTGTCGGCTGGGCAGTAGAACGGAGCCACCCCCACTGTGGTGCTGATCGCACACTGAACAACGATCAGTCTCTCGGACAGAAAGGCATACTTCTGTTTGGCGACCTCAACGCATTTGGCCAGAGGGTCCACAACGATCAGTGTCTCAATGGAGTCAGCGTTCTTTGAAACCAACTCAAAGACATGGTCATCACAGTTATTGCAGCCTATCTGTACGATTTTCATAAAAATGGAGCCAGTTGTCGGGGTCGAACCGACGACCTACGGTTTACAAAACCGTTGCTCTGCCACTGAGCTAAACTGGCTTATTGTGGCGGGCTCACCAGGAATCGAACCTGGAAAGCGGACTTAGAAGGTCCGTGTTATGTCCATTTAACTATGAGCCCGTGAAATCACTCTAAGACTTGGTGTCTTCAAGTACACCACGACGTTTGAGTTCACGTTTGATGTAAAAGGCAGCCTTCTGAAGATCTTCGATCGCATTGGCCTTGAGGTCAGCCCGCCAGATGTACTTCACTGCATTGCCCAAGTTGAAGCCCATGTGCTCCACAATGTCAATGCACTCCACGCCAGAGGGATGGGCGTTGTAGTGCTTTGGGTGATTTACTGACGTATTTCCTTTTTTAGTGACTGGCACACTATCTAGAATAGACCGTATTGATTCTGTCGAAGTAAATTTTTCTGTAGCCGTGATTGGAGAAGAACTGTGTCACCCATGGCTCCTGGTAACCCTTGTCATTGGGTCCAGTTCCTTGGGCCTCGTGTAACTCAATGATGGCCAGTTTAGGGAGGTGTTTGCCCAGATCAAAACCTGACAAAACCTGAGTCTCAGTTCCCTCTGTGTCCACAACTAAAACATCAATGTTTGTGACACCATGTTTATCCAGAAGGGTTTCCAAACGAAAACACGGGACTATGTGTTGTTTGGAAGATTCGCTGGCACCCCATTGACGAGTCCATGTGTCCAATTGGGTGGTAGACTCACTGCCACATTCATAGAGGACCAGATCACCCTCCTTATCACCACAGGCACAGCACTCCACTTTTACTTTTGGGTATGGCTTGGAGTATTCCCGGCACCACTCTGCAAACAGTGGCATGGGCTCAATGTACAGTCCAGACCAACCCAACTCTGTCAAGCAGCGAGTGTTGCTGAATGACACACCATCAAAAGCACCCACTTCAACAAAAGTACCCACATGGTTTGGACCAAAGGCCTCCATGTAGATTTGGTCCAATGTGGGTATCTGGCATACTGGGGCATTCGGTATGGAACTTATGAGATTGTACATGCAGACTAATTACAGAAAACTGAGTTTGGTGGTCTGACCCTGACCTCATGAGGGAAAACACTGAAAGAGGGGTATGTGGATTTATCATGGATGTTTGACACAAACCCTGGATGCTTGAACAACGCTTCAAACTCAGCCTCAGTCGTGTCCATTTGTTCAGCATAGTGGTAACTCAGGCCAAACTTCTTGTTGTCCTCAGATAGCCGGTGGCCCTTTAATTTGGTGCGTTCCTTGTAGAAGTCAAAGCCCAACTTTGGATAATGCAGCACCTTGAGACGATCAATGATAGGCTCACTATCATAGGTGTTCTCACCAGCCACGATGTAGCCAAACTCCTTGAAGTTGTAATTTTTCTTGATTGAGGTGTCAAAGGCCAGTCGTTTCACGCCTTCAATGGACCAGTCAATGTAACCTTGAGTAACAGTGTCCACAAGATTCTGGCCATGGTATGCGGGAAAACTCCTGGACATCATCTGGATGTTGGAAGGCGAGGGGAAGTAGACGCCTTGTGATTTGTAGGATGCCAGCTTGTTACGCACGCCATCAGGATGCCAAACAAACTCATCACAATCGACAACCAACACCCACTCCAAAACCCCGTCTATGGCTGGAAAAAGGCTTCGCCAGCCATGCGTACGGACATAGTGCAAAGACAGGTTGGGGCATTTAGCATACGACTCACCGTAGACGTCCAGGGTTCCCACTGTCCTGTTGACTCTAAGCTCAATCTCACAACCCAGACCACGATTCATCCAGTCCACAATGATGTCTCTAGACCTGTCGGTGGATGACCCATCATAGAAGACAATGTAATCGCAGATGCGAGTGTAGTAGTCCAGAAAGAATGGGAGTATACGCTCCTCATTGTAGATGGGAACAATGGCCGTGATATGCATGTCACTGAGCGATGATATGAACTGGATTAGACTTCCACACAGTCATAAGCTCACGCTTTTGGTCATGTGTCAAATCCTTGACTTTAAGCTCCGTCTTGAGGGCTGTGGACTTGCTGTCACATGTGACTGAAACGACAAACTTGAATGGCTGGCGACAGGCTGGTCTCAGGTACTTGGCTCCCTTGCCAGAGAGGTGCTTCTTGATTCTGCGATCAACGTTGATTGAGATGCCCGTGTAGATGGTGTCATCTGCACATTCGATCATATAGATGCTCCAAACGTTATCACCACTTTTGTGGGTCATATGATTCATGTGAAATTGGTAGGGACTACAGGACTTGAACCTGTGACCATCACCGTGTAAAGGTGCAGCTCTACCGCTGAGCTAAGTCCCTGGAAGGTGGAGCGGGGCCCTGGATTGGTTACCAGGACTACAACCTATCTGATCAGGATAGGCTTAACGTGAGCTAGGTACCAACTCACGAAACGGTTTAACGAACCAGCGTGCTAATTACACCAGCCCCGCAAAAGTGGTCGGAATGACAGGATTTGAACCTGCGACGTCTTGCTCCCAAAGCAAGTGCTCTACCGGGCTGAGCTACATTCCGTTCTCATTGAAAGAACACTCTTAAGGTACAACCTCAAGTCAGGTTGTTGAAACTGTTTCTTTCAAGTTTTTCTCGCTGTAGACATGAAGCACACCTCTGTCATCCTCGACCACCAGTCGAATGGCTCCTGACAGTTTTGTAAAGACAGCTACGATGGTTCCTTCGAAGGTGTAGTCACCGCCAACCTTTGAAACCTTGTCACCGATCTTGAACTTGGCGTCCATAGTCAGGTCAGTTGGAACACATTGCCAGTGGTGGAGTCCACAGCCATGTAGCCCACATTAGGCACAGTGTAGATGTAGAGGGGAGGATACTTGACAGAGTACAGTGGCTCTCTGAGCAGAACGACCGTCCACTTGTCATAGCCAGCAGCAGTCAGGTACTGCTCAGACTCAACCTGGGACATCTTGATTGGCGGGTGAATCACACAATCGTCCATGTAAGGTGAATCAATCGTGGTGATACTGATCTTGCCTCGGCTGGTGCAGTTCACCATGATGGTGTCGTACTGCTCATTACCCCTGAAGATGCAATGGATAAAGCTCAGGCCCTTTGGCGATGAAGCCTGGTAGAATTTGGCTTGTTTGGTGATACCAAGTGCTGTTTTCCAGCACAGGTCTAGCATTTGGTTGAAGTCTAGTTGGGCCATAAAATATTGGACAGATAGATGGGTTGGTCATGACCCCAACTACAATTTAACTGCTCCTTTTCCGTGCGCTTGCGTCACAGCTTCTACGGTCACCCTCAGCTCAACAAGCACTTACGTTACACGAGTCAAGAGTACAGAGCTAAGCTGTCTTTCCAGCTGTCAATGTGTGTCAATGAGTCGACCGGGTTATCCCAGTCCGTGTACCACATCGCTCATCTGTCTGTCCACCTATAAGAACAAGACACCCATCGACTATCTGGGGTCGAAGTCGGTGTCCTCCAGCCGGCGCTTCTGAATCTCAGCCTCATCACTCATGCACCAGCGGTAGCCAGACCAAAAACCAAACATGAAGACACAGGTGAATAGTACAACGTAAAGCACAGGGTGCATCTTGAGCAGAGAGGTAAGATTTGTAAACACTTACTCCGTGTGTGGCTGCCAAGGTTCAGATGGTGTGAACTGGCCCACCAAGGCTTTGGCCTCAGAGTCATAGGAGCCCAGTTGTTCCAGCAACTCAACAATAAGATTCACTAGGCCATCACGAGTCCGAATTACATACGCATTTAACGGCTCATCCTCTAGACTTACCATATCAAAGATATAGCTGTGTATCTCGCGGGTCAGATACGACAGTCTGTATTCTCTGTTTCGGTTAAACAAATCTCTTAACCTATTTCTTACTGCTCCTACGGGCTGTAGCAACTCATAACGTGTGTCTTTGATGTCCTGCAAAGCTCGGCCGTGTATGATGTCACCAACCAGGTCGTTGCCAGCCCTCTCGACATCAAGCATGTGGCGAAGCAGTGACTTGAGTTCTTGAGTCAACTCTTCCCTGTAGGGTGACCAATTGTCTGCGGTTTCTTCGCCATTCATGATCTAATTACGCATCTTGTACGGCTTTACGATTTCACCTCTGGCAATGGCTCTGGCAAAGATCTCTGGGGCTTCCCTTCGGAGGTCAGCTGACAGTTGGCTGACTGTCTTAAGCTCTGACGATGTGATCTTCAGCGGCTTCTGGTGGTTGTTAAGCTTGGCCTTCTTCTGTGGCACACGACCGGTTCTGGCTGGTTGCATCTTATTCAAACTTGAGTTTTGTCTTGGTTAGGTTGTCTGTAGCACTCAAGGTGTCGTTGATACAATCAATAAGCTTTTTTCTGTCTCTCTCAATGAGTAACTCATCGATGTAATCACGGTCAAATGTCAGGTTTTCAATCCACCAGAACGAGTACTCTGAAATTTTCTGGAGTCTCATGCTCTCAGCGTAGGTCCACACCGCTGAAACTTTGAGCAACTCCCAGAGCTTTTCTCTAAGCTTTTGAACTTGGCCATGAACTTCACGGCGTTGTTCATCCACATCTGACAGTGGAGTGCCTAGGATGATTCGGCCAACTAGATCATCTGCCTCAGTGTAATTTTCGGCCAAGTCCCTCATGGAAATAAGCACCTCGGCCATTTCTCTTCGGGTCTTGTCATAGTAGTCTTCTGACATGGTTTAACTACAAAAAGAAGGCCCACCTCTCGGTGGGCCAAAGTCGAGTGGTGGGATTTTTACCCAACATGGATACCACTTAAGGGTCTCCTCGGTGCATTCCTGCATCCTTAGCGTCTGTCGTTTCCGCCACACTCAACTAAATGGTGGACCTAGAGAGAATTGAACTCTCGTCTTGGCGGGAGCTAAAAGAGACGTGAATCACATGCTTTAGACATCTGTGATTAGCACAGCCTAGCCGATGTCCGCCAGGCTGTGATTTTACCGCTGAGCCCAGTGATCAAGTCAACCAGCACACCTGATTGATCGTGTCTCGCTATTTTCGCCCACACCCCGTAGCGAGCATCAGGGGGTGGACGGTGTGGCTTAGGCCACAGCAGCTTCGGTCTCAGCAACCAGAGCGCCGCCCTCAGTCAGGAACTCATCAGCATTATTGATGATGTAGTCCGCCTGAGCGAGGAGGCTCTCCACGCTAGCATCGACTTCCGCGTCAACAGCAGTATTGGCAGTTGATGTTTTAATGGGTAGTTTTAACGAGGCCAACCATCATCCTCGGCATGTGGTCTACAATCGGCATCCGCCAATCGAAACCAGTATAGGCCCAAAATTTGAAAGAACGAACTGAAATTAAAGCTGGCCAGTTGGCAATGAAGAAAACAACTGGCCAGCAGGGGATAACTACAGGTTAACCCTCCACCAGCGCTGTGGTTAGCAGCGACACTCTTAGTTTAACACCCTGAGGTGGGGTGTAAACTATTTATTCGAAGTCTTCGAAACCTCCAACTAGGTAACTACGCCTTTACTCTAGATTTAGGCACAAACTGATAGTTCCTTAAAAGTCGACAGTGAACACACACCTTTCGTCCGTCAAACAAGGTCAAATCAAATTGGTGTCCAACTTTTTGACAGTGGGCTTTTTTACGGGACAAAAGCTGATCTCTCTTGGCTTCAGCGGCTTTGTCTTCGAGTTCCTCCTCGAGGCTCTTCTTTTTATTCCTGCCAGGACGCAAGTCACCCAGACTCAGAGCACCTATTGAGCCATGGCCATAATTTCCGTACTCTAGAAGAAATGGGCTGCTTCTGTTCATAGGTTTTTCTTGAAATCCTCCCAGTACGAAAGGGTAGCCACTGTCTGATGGCCACTTGGTCCACCGTTGTGAACTCTTGCCATCTTCTTGTAGTCCATGCTTCTCAGAGCATCTGGCACATGGCGACTGAGGTATGCCCTCACAACCTTCACTGAGTAACCCCACTTGTTGCAGTCTGAGTATTTGCCACCGATGCTGGGATCAGCCTCCAGCGCATCTTGCCAGTACTTGTAATGAATCTGCAAGGGCCCAATCGCCCGGCCATTATCACCTGGCTTCACGCCTTTCTTCAGGCCTTTGGCCTCAACTTTGTTGAGTACCTGGACGAAGGACTTGAAGTCCTTGGCTTGGGATTGAAGGGTGAGTGCCAACATCAGGGTTGCTAGTGTAGTTTTCATGCCCTATTTTCTTCATGATACTGAGCAGACAGGCCTCTTGTGTAAACAAATAAGTGTCCACCTCGAGGAAACATATCAGAGGTGGCTCGTAGTATGGGACGTGGTGGCGTGTGATGTTCTCAGACTTGAGGTAGACCTCAAGCACGTCATGCTGTGTCTTGAATCTGTCTCGCTGGTCTCTGAACGGAGCCACAGCAGACACAACACAGTACTTGTTGTGCCTGTGTGAGACCACTGCCATTTCCTGGATAAGCTCTATGTTATCGCGGCGACCCAACTCTGAGTAGTCATTGTTGCCCACAAGCTTGCGAACCACGTCGCCATCAATCCACGGACACTCGAGCTCGGTGCTAAGCAATCGAGCCAGTGTTGTTTTTCCTGACTTTGGTTGACCTGTGAACCAGATGATCATGGATAGTCTAACTACGATCTTAAACGAAATACTGAGTAATCGCACTGCGGAACATTCATGAAGAATTGGTTTTCTGTGGGAGGATAGAGGTAGACGAGGGCCCTAGTATTCTCACCGTTATCCAAAACAATTGGCCTCCACTTGGCCTCATAGCCGGCAGAAACCTCCATGCCGTGGATTGGCATCAGGTCCTCCTCGTTGATCTCGTACAACTCACCTCGCAGTGGCTTACCACCCTCATCTGGCCAAGTGAAGGGGCAACCATGGCCACGATGAACCATAAGCCTCATGTTGTCGATAGTTCGACCATCACTGATATGCTTGGCATTCCTCATGAGATCGTGGTTGTGAAAGCCACGACGAAGGGTGCCATAGACAAAAAGCTTGTAGGTCACTTACTTCTTGGGGTTGTAGCCGTGGCTTGTCACAAAGGCCAGAATGTCGTTGACCTGAGCGTCAAGTTCCTTGAGCCTGTCAGCCACATGGGCCAAACCCAAGTGAAGGGTTTTATTCTCCAGAGCCTGAGCCTGAAAACTAATCTCCAAGTCTTTGAGACGGCGATCCAAGTCAGGCTTTGGCATCAACTCCAAGTTAGACTGGCTTGGCTTTGGCTTGCTTGGCTCAAGTACGACGGCAGTTTCCAGTGGCAATGAGCCTTGAACCTCAGTCGTTTTCTCCTGACTTGCTTGGTGCCGAACATTGGCAACAACCCACGAGTACAATGGCAGATTGTAGTGTGGTCGGCCAGAGTTCGGCCAGTCACGAAGTTTCAGGCTTGACACGACATTCACCACGATGCTGTAGGTGGTGTTGTTCCTGAGCAAACCGTATGGCTCTGACACCCAGATGTTTGGGGTGAGACTGGTCTTGGCTCTGCGACGTTCTGGGCTCAAGACCCTTTGGGCCAAAAAGAGAAGGGTTGTCCAATCACTCCTTGAGTGTGTTTTGGCAACGGCCAACTCCACAAGTCGTTGCTCAACTTGCTTAATCTCTGATTCTGTCCAGCGAATTTTCATAATTTGGTGTCTGATTACAGGCGTGAGTATACTTGACTTGAGGAAAAATGTAAACAACTCACTCCCTGAAAATCTTGATAGCCAAAAACGTCCAATAGACGTTTTCCTTGAGGCGAGGCATGGGCAGACCTTCAAGATTTTCACCAATCAAAGTGATGGCCGTGGCTTTGTAGGGTGTGACTCTCTGAACTTTGAACGTGATGTCTCTGGGCGAACCGTTGACATTGATGGTTCCACGGATGTACTCATCACCAGTCAACATGTTTGGGCCTAAGAGACCTCCTGAATCTTTGGCCTGGATGTTTCTGATCTCTGCCCGTGTACCAGCCTCACGATTACTTCCAGAGGTTGTGTTCATGCAAACTCTTACAGGCGTTGGGTACTTGTGTGATAGTATTTCAGTCATAAACAAAAAGCCCACGGATTTCTCCGTGGGCTTAGGTTGAAGTACTGGGAACTAAACCTCCATGGCAACATTCCCCAAACGCTGCGAGAGAACCACGAGTTCCTGCTGATTTAGACGGTTCACACGCTTGGAGACCTCAAGCATGTCACGTTGAATTTTAAGGATCTCCTGTCGAGGGCCTGAAGATACCTGAGTGTCAACGGGATCCGAGTAATAAGAGATACGATAGAAACCCAAGTTTCTAGGACTACTTGGATCACTAAATGTGTAAGACAAAGATTCGAGTTTTTCTTTATGTGTCTTACAGAAGTCAATCAAACACTGGTTTCCAAACTCCTTAAATGGGTAGTTTTGAACGATCCTCTTCTTGCCGGAAGACGACAAGGTTATTTCATAGGGTTTGCCCCAATCAAGGTTGAAACCATTCTGGGTGAAGAATGGGTGATTCGTGCGTGTATGTGGTGTCATGCTGTTTGTGCTGTGTGGCCATTGAAGTTATTTTCAATGACAGGAACCTGACTGTTCCCATAAAAACAGAACAGCACCTTATGGACTCGGATTCAATTGGATTCTTGAATCTCAAGCCAACGGTCAAACACCAACTGACCATCACATCGGCCATCAAAATTCTTGACACCGTGACTCACGTAGTCAAAACTTTCCTGTTGAAGGAAAGCGATGATGGCAGGCAGATATCGATCGTCAGGAGGACACTGGTTTCGAATACCACGAATCTGGGTGATGACAGGTTTATCGACCTTGCCACTATAGGAACTCTGCGTCAGTGACAGCTCCATGTCCACCTTGGGAAGACCATCACGAAGGTCAATCAGTGAGAACTGACGCTGAGCCCCAGTCTTCATCCTCTCAGCATACTCACGGTAGCAATACTCCAGGCAATGTTGCATGACCACACCCTCATGGTAGAGAAACTCAGGATCAGCTGGCATCTCCATGATGAAGTAGTGGCCATGACGGAAGATCGCTCGCTTGATCTTCTCGTAGAGCGGCATGGGCGTTTGGAACTTTGGGTGTTTAGACATCATAATCTTGCTTAGCAATTTTGGCCAAAAATTCATAGTGGGTAAAGCTGTAAGCCTCCAAGACTTTGTCAAGCAGGCACCACTTCTTACCATCGCTGATGACCCTCACAGTCTTGTCAACGTATGCACCATCAGGTCGACCAGGAATGAATGCAGCGACCACTCTGTCACCACCAGCCTCGCTGATCCTGATAAGATCCTCGATACCTTTCTGGTCAGAGGTATCAGGCTTAAGGGTCAGCTCAATCTTGTTGATGGTCGCATAGGCTTTGAAGCTTTCAAAGAGATCAGCTGCATGCATGATCCAGTCCATCTGGCGATTGCCAGCGATAAGGATGCAGGTGAGTTTGCTCATGACTTCAGATGAGAGGAGAGAATCTTGACCAGGTCATCCAACTTGAATTTGGAACCTTTTCTGAAGGTAATTTCTCCACCACACACAACATACTCTGCTTTTACCTTTACCTCTGTGGCGTGTGTAACTGTTTTCCGGCTTTCAATCCAAGCCTCCTGAGCAGCAACAGAGCGAACCGTGTTTCCATAAAACACTTGACGAATTTGGAATCCTGTCAAGTGCTGGTGTTTTACTTTTATGTTCTGGTACGTCTTTGTTTGATCGTTGTAAGTTAGCACATCAAAAGGCTCCTCCAAGTATTTTTCTTGGAGTTGAACTGGCAACTGCGATAGTTTTTGGCTTGCTTTGCTGCCGTCGTAAAGAGCCACAAGCTTAGGTGAAATCAGATTGAGTCCAACCTTTTGGAGTTGCTTAATCATACCAGCTTTAATTTGACCCTTGGTATAGGCCTCAACATCACTAGGAAAATTTGGATTTTTGGCCATCTCCTCTACGACGATTTTCCCAGCGTCTATCCAACAATGAATGCCAACCATGACCAAACGTTGGAGCTCAGCCATGCGGTCATTATTTTCATTGACAATTTCTTGTGTTTTTTGACATGTAATTTTCATGGTACCTTTACTTTAGGTCTTCAAGTTTATTTTGTAAACAAGTAAAGTTTTTGGCCACATCAATCATGTTGGCCAAGCTAGAGAGTGACCTCAAAGCCAAGTGCTCTTCGCGATTGGCTTTACGCCAGACGCTGCGTGCAGCAAATAACTTTTCTTTGTTGGCCTCATAATAGACTTTGAACCCTGCTGAGACCTTGTCCTTGTTGGCCTTCCTCCAGGCTTGTGAATTTGCCATACGCAATTCTCTGTTGGCCTTATAATAGGCTCTTTGCCTTGCTGAGATCCGGTCTTTGTTGGCCTCACGATAGGCAGCTAGCCTTTCTTTGTTGGCCTTACGATAGACTTTGTCCCTTGCTGAGATCTGGTCTTTGTTGGCCTCACGATAGGTTTTACGATAGACTCTTTCCTTTGCTAAGATCTTGTCTTTGTTGGCCTCACGATAGGCAGCTAACTTTTCTTTGTTAGCCTCACGATAAGCCACAATCTTCTCGTTGATGGCATCTTTGTGTGCCTCATAATAACGCCTAGAGTTGGCCTTGTAGGTCTCCTTGTTGGCTTCACGATAGGCTTTTTGCTTTACTGAAATCTGGTCTTTGTTGGCCTGATAATAGGCTTGGCGCCTTTGTTTGTTGGCCTTACGATAGGCAGCTAACTTTTCTTTGTTAGCCTCACGATAGGCTTTTTGCTTTGCTGAGATCTGGTCTTTGTTGGCCTCACAGTAGGCTTGGCGCCAGGCTTGGCGCTTCTTAGGATTTTTGTACGGCATAAGCTTACATCGATTGGTATGACTCAGACTTCGACCAGGCAGAACTCCAGGCGTCATGGTCAGGATAGACCTCTGACTGGCTGACCTTCTTGACTGTGGTCTTGCCGCCGAAGATCGGGCCAAGATTCACGGTGTTTTTGAACACGGCACGAACTTGCATCCAGCCGGTCTTGTACTTGACGATGGTTCCCTTTGAAAAATTAGCATTCACAGGTTGGAGTATACCTGGACCTCAGGCACTTGTAAACAAAATTCTAGACTTATTCGATGGGCACGAGCTTGTAGTCCCATTCTTCAACAAAATTCCTGGCGTAAGAGATGGCCATGTGGCCACGGATCAACTTAATGGCCTCTTTCTGTGTTGACATCGGCGAGAGAAACCATCCGTTTTTGCTTTTAATGAGATTAGAGGCCACTGCCTCATGTGGACGACTAAAACGTAAATAAATTCCGTCGGTTTTTTGCTCCAACCACAAATTCTGGGACTTTGGAGCGTCTGGCCCTTGGTGTGAATAGGAGAAAAAACATGATTTGTCTTTACGAGTATACTTAGTTTCCTTAAAGTTGTCCTTTAGAAACTGAGTGATTCCAATGTCACGTATAATACATTTCTTATTTGGTTTCATAGAGCCTCGTAAGCTTCGATGGCTTTGCTCTTGCCCTTGAGCTCGATGTCAAGGTCGAACAAGGCACTGTAGTCATTGGCCCGGCGAGTGGGCATCTCGCAGTGGGCACGAAGATTAGATTGTGTGGGATCAGGCTCAGAATAGTGAAAGAGAGGTCGATACTGACGCCATGAGGCCAAAGCAAGTGAGAAAGCTTCGTACTCTGAATAACCCCCAGAGTTGCACCAATGGTGATGATAATCGAAGGTGATTGGGCCCCACCAACCGTGCTGAAAGAGAGCATGTGTTGTCCACTCGCCCTTGTCGTCGTTTTCAAGAACAAGACGATTGAAGACTCGTGGTGGCATCTTTTTGATACTTTCCTGAAACCTGGACATGGTGTTGACAAGACCACCAGTCGAACAACCCATGTGGATGTTGATGGGAGAACGATGGCTACGAGGAGCACCACAGAGGTCAAGGATAAGCGCGCTCATCTCCAGCTCAGACAGTGCAGCGTCAACTGTCTTGGGGTTGTCAGAACCAGGAATACAGAAGGCACTGGGATGCATGGACAGTCGGACCATGCCGTATTCGGCAGCAATGCCTTTGAATTCTTGCTCAATCTGAGGCCACAGCGGAAGTTCGTGTGGCTTGAGCTCAAAACCTGGCATGCCCATGAGAGGGAACACCGTCTGAGGAACGCGATAGTTCCAACCACGCTGACCACAGAGATTGATCATTGCACGGATCTGGCAGACGTTGTGCAAGACAACCTCAGCGAGTTTCTGAGGACCGACAGCGCCAGCTTTCTTGTAGCTGGCGAGAGTCATGGTTCGAAGTGGGAAGGTGCGATCGTTGTCCCACATGCAGCAGAGGCCAAGGCGTCCAGTCATCAGGACGAGAACCTTACTTGGACCCTAGGAAATTGTAAACATTATTCGTGGATATTTATGTCTCTGTCGACAAGAGCCTGAGTCAAGTAGTTTCTTGTGGCCTCCAAGGCCTCAGTGGCTGTGGCAAAGTTGTGGCCGTGTTTCAGCCAGTCTCTCAACTGGTTGTCCACCTCAGTCAGAACGGAGCACAAGTTTAGACCTTGCACAGCTCTTTTGCATTCGTCGGCTTCTTCAGGAAGATTAAACTCCAGGTTTATTTTCACGGCTGAAGTCTATCCAGTTGAAAAATCAGTGTACAAACTAAAAAGGCTATCTCGTTTTTATTTTCAAATATCCGCGGGGTAGATACTGTGATGAAACAGCGCTCTGCATTGAATGAAAAACCTTATGTGCCGCTTATGTTCGTTTTATAGTCTTAAAACTGTCTTAGTAGTCTAATCTATTTAGCTAAAAGAGGCCAAAATAATGAACCAGTTCATCTTGTTGGTGGTCCCCAGTGCTGATACCCCGCGTGACTTGGTTTGTGTCTTATAGCTCGCGGAGTAGATACTAACATAGAATGGCGCTCTGCATTGAAAAAATCTGGCAATAGACTTAAATAGGACATTATTTAAGTCTATTAAGTCTAATAAGGACTAATAAGTGTCAAAAATTATGAACCAGTTCATAATTTTAGTGGCCTACCCCGTTGTTTACCTGTAATCATTAACAGCCAACGGGGTAGATAGTACAAAGAAATAGCGCTCTGCATTGAAAAAAGTACTATAGATGACTAATCTCTACAAAACTTAAAATAAAACAATTAAAGATTAACGCAAATCTAAGGAAGCATTTACAAAATGCAACAAACGGCCATCACTCACAATGACATCCAAAGCCTTCTTGGCTGTGGTGCTGTCACCATCCTTAAGCATAACCACGTCTGTGATTCGTTGAATGGTGTACTGGTTGTCTGACTCGTCATAGTGAACAATGGCCACCTTGTCCACACCCAAGTCTTGGTAGAAGGAGGGTGATGTATTGATCTGAGTAGCAACCCCAGGTGACTCGATCTTAAGAAGCACCGGGACTAGAGATCCTTTGTTCCGTATCTGAAATACCAGGCCGTTGGCGAAGTCAAGTTCGTCGGTTGAAGCCACACTCTAAATACAAGCTATTCTTCACTGTATGAAGAGACTAGTCTACACGGTCACATTTGGTTCAGTCTTCCATGACATGGCCAAGATGACTCATCCACACATTGAAAACTATGCCAGACGACATGGTGCAGACTTCTTGGTTGTGAATGAATCCAGACGAGTCTACCCACAACACCATGCCTCGTATGAGGACTTTCAGATTCCCATATGGCTTCAAACCTATGATGAGATCGTCCACTTGGACACTGACCTCATTGTGGCCAATGACACACCCTGGCTGTTGGATGCATCAGCTGGAAGGATGTGTATGTTTGATGAGAGCTTTAGAGATGCGGGTGATGTATCTCGTACGAGAGTCCGTTATTATTTGGACTACTGCCAAAAGACAGGCAAGAATTTCCTGACCGGTCGACTCAAGCCTTGGGGACGTTACTACAACATCGGTGTCATCGGACTTTCGAGACGTGACTCCTCACTTTTCACTGATCCTGAGGGGTTCTATGATGACGGCACAGGCTACCAGACTTTTATGAGCCACAGAATCATGGAGAGAAACCACACCATCCATGATCTGGGCCCTGAGTTCAACTGTATGAATCAGGATTGGGAACGGTCTGATTTCCACCAGACAGCCTTTGTCATACACTACGCGTCCATACGGAACTACAACTGGCTGTTCCAACAGATTCCCATGGACGTTGAGCGGCTCAAGAGCCTTGGCAGACTTTAGGCCGAGAAGCTGATCTCGTCAGTTCGAGTCTCATTGTTTCTCGTCAACATCAAGTGGTTCAACGCATTCAGTGCCTCACTCACACCGGGCGATGTGATGTCCATGTCACTTGAAATCTTGGAAATGATCTGGGAGAGCATCTCCGGCTTGATGTCCTTCGGAACCACAATAACGCCCAGAGGAGTGGTCACCACTGTGAACTTAGAGAAGATGTCAGGATACTTGGTGGCAAACTTCTTGGCGAAGAAAGCCACGTTGAAACACCACTTCTTGCCAGACACAGCTGTGAAAAGAAGGTTGTCATAGGTGGCATAGATCTTAAGGATGTCGGCCTCATCCAGGCCAGTCTCCTTGACCACAGCCCCAAGGGTTCGAACGGCCGCTGGGTACTTTGGGTTGACAAAGCACTTGAAGACCTTGAGCTCACTCTCGTTGAAATCGCGTAGGATGTCTGACATAAAGGCCATCGTATGACTTGAGTTGACCAGGTAAACCTGATTTTTAGATAACTACATCTCACGGACTGGACTTGTTCCACGTGGAACATCAGTTTTTTCAATGCCAGACGCAGTAAAAATGAGCTTGAAAATTCTTGAAAAAAGTTTACAAAATTTGTTTACAAGATCCTTAGCCTGGGGTATACTTCAACTGTGATTATTAAATCTACAATTCAATTCAATGCCTTTGGAAAAACCGTGCCGCTCGACGTGGTCGGCAGCTACAGCACCAAGGTGGCACTGGTCAAAGCCGATGGAACCATGAAAGAGCTTAAACGCCATGAGTGGAAGTACGTCAATGACGGGTTCGAGATCACCAGCGACGAAGGTAAGATTGGCGATGAGTTCGATGTCCTGGCAAAAGCTGAGGTTGACATCCTCTCGGTGACCTTCACCGGTGTCTTGGGAGGTCGTTTGCTGAAGGCCGAACCCATTGAGATGGACGCCCATCATCTCAGTATTCTTGAAGAAAAGATCAAAGAGTTGGGAATGAAGCAGGAATTTGCTGAGTGTCAGTAAACTAAAAAGTGGGTGTCAAGCTCAGCCAAAGCCTGACACCCACTTACCCAATTATGACTTAACCCAGATGCCGTTCCACTTGCATCTGTTCTAAAGAACTAGATCAGCCACTTGTCGGCATGATTTTTTGTCCAAAGGATCGTTGACTTCAGCGACTCACTGAGTGGCATTGGTATCTTCCAACCCAGTGATTTCATCTTAGAATCGTCCAACGCGTAGCGCATGTCCACACCAGGGCGATCGCTCTTGTCTGGGCTGACCATCACATAGTCCAACCTCTTGCCCAGAGTATCAGCAATCATCAGAGCAACCTCAAGATTGGTCAGCTCCATCTCACCGGCAATATTGTACTTCTCACCTGCTCTCGATCCGTGCTTCAGGATGTGCAGAACAGCGGCAGCCACATTGCGTGCGTGGATGTAGAATCGGCTGGAGCTTCTGGTGCAAGTGTGGTCAGAGTGGACAAAGACTGTCTCACCGGCCATGACCTTGCGTATGGTCATGGGCACAAACTTCTCAGGATCCTGTCTCTCACCAAACACATTCATCGTATGGGTGTTGATGACGGGCAACCCATAGGTGTTGTGAAAGGCCACACAGAATTCCTCAGCTGCGGCCTTGGACGCAGCATAGGGATTGCCACTGTTGTAGCGGTCGTCCTCCTTGAATGAGACACCGTCCGGTGCTGGACCAAAGACCTCGTCAGTGGAGAAGTTGACAAACGTCTTGAGGGTTTTCAACCCACGAGCATACTGAAGAAGATTGACTGTACCCACCACGTTGTCCTCAACAAAGGACATTGGGTCGCTGATTGACCGATTCACGTGGGATGCTGCAGCCAGGTGAAGGATGATGTCAATCGGGCCGATGTTGCGTGCCACCGACTGGTTGATACTAGCACGGAGGTTGTGGTAGACCACCTTGAGTCGGTGCTTATTAGCCTCAAAGCACTCGATGTCAGTGATTCGGTTAAGATTGCCGGCTGAGTCCAGCCGGTCCAACACAACTATCTCCCAGTCTGTGTTTTTCCACAGATGCTCAAGAAGATGGTGGCCTATAAAGCCCGCACCGCCAGTCAGTAGTACTCGCATGCAGGCAAGAACACTGCAATTTAACCCACAAGATCCTCTGGATTATCAGCAATGTCTTTAGCCACATCGGTGGTTGCATCTGAAATGGCCTGACCAACAGCATCTGAATCAGAAGATATCGACTGACCAATGCTCTTGCCTTCGGCCTTCCACTGGGCTCTGTCAGTGGACTTCAAGGCATGCTTCGCATCTCTGGCATCCTTTCTGGAGTCGCCACTCTGGATGTCAGCTTTCTTGGTCTGTCTCGCCTCTTTTCTATCGGCGCGACGTGTCTTAGCAGCGTTGCCCATGCCTTACTTACACTGTGATCCAACCCTTGGCAATCCAATCAGCTTTGGCTTCAGGGAAGAGTTTGAGATACAGCCGCTCCAAAACATCCTGAAAGACCTCTTTGTTGCAATTGACGATTGTGGCCTCACCTTCTTCAAATCGACCGTACAAAACATCTCTGGCATACAGGAAGGAGAAATAGGGGTCAGTGGAAAGGATCTGCTCCAATCGAGGCTCGCGACGCTTGATTTTGGCAGCGGCTTCATAGATTTCGTTGAGGGATTTTTTCGAGTATTTTTTCTTCATCGGAGGTGAGTATACCTCCGGCCTCAAAAATTGTAAACAAAATTCTAGAAAATTTTCGCTGCGCCTGGAATTGATCCGGAGATCACGCCTTCATGATGTGAGCCGGGATAGCGCCCATCGAGTGGTCATAATTCTTGGCTGCGGCCAGTTGCAGTGGCTTTAGACCAAGCTTTGGCCGGACCTCATTCTCCATGGCATCGCGAAGAGAGACCAACTGCTTGGGACTGAGGTCGTCGGTGTAGACAAAGGACACATACTCGCCTGGCACACCCTTGTAGTAGTCCATGGTCTTGGAGTAATCGATGTCAACTGAGTAGAGCTTGTCTCCATTCTTGGCCGTGTAAACCCAGTGAGACTCACCCAGTGGGTGTGGAACCTTGACAGACGCATCAAAGTAAGGCGAGCCAGGAAGGACAGTGATGATGGTCACATCAAAGTCCTCAGGTTGTACCTTGAGAATCCACTGACGTGTGGCGTCCACAGTTTCCTCAGTCTCACCAGCATGGCCGATGGACATAAGAGCCTTCATGTGGATGCCGTACTTTCTGGCCACATCCAAGCAACGGGTGTTGTCATCCACTGTGGCCTTCTTGTTGATGTTCTCGAGGATTCTTGGCGAGCCACTCTCAAAACCAGAGAGCAGGGTCTTGAATCCAGCCTGGGCCATAAGCTTGGCATGGGCCTCAGTGAAAAGCTCACTCTTGACAAAGCCACGAAAAGCCAGGTCCTTGCCTAACCTGCCTTGCATGTCGATGAGGGAGGTCATCAGCTCAGTGAAGGCATTGTTAATGTTGAGCTCATCGTCGTAGAACATCACACCCTCAATGTTGTACTCCATGACGAGGTGCTCAATCTCTGCGACCACATTCTTGGCATCACGAAGACGGATACGACGGAATGTGGGTGAGTTACGGCCACTGCAGAATGCACAGGCCATGGGACAACCCAGTTGGCCAATCACAGAGAGTGATCTCTTGCCACTGATCTCGTAGTGATAGGAACCCACGTCCACCATGTCACGAGCAGGCCAAGGACTGTCATTGAACTGGTCATGGGTCATGAAGAGACCAGTCTTTGGATCATCAGCATCCAACCAGCCACCACCATTGTCAGTCATCTCCAATGACCTCTTAAAGGCCAACTCCCCATCACCGGTCACAACTGTGTCAGCACAGGCCAAAACGCGATCAGCATGCATCCTGGCTCTTTCAACACCTCTTTTGTCCGCACTCATCACTAGTGTGGGATGTGGCCCACCCAGTATGACTCTGTGGCCAGCAGACCTCAAACGTTTGCAGATTTCAAAGACAGATGGGAATTGAGGTGTTGTGGCCGTGATAGCAAAGATGCTATTGGCCGCTGTGGTCTTGAGGACGTCTTCAATAACGTCCATGTAGTTCCTTACACCCGACAAGTCAAGAACCTTGGGAGAGTGGCCCAACTGTTTGGCCACTGCAGCAACCTTGAGGATGCCTAATGACATGAACACCCGCTCGTCAAGCAGAAAGGGTGATGGAGGTATGATAAATGTCATGGCTTCAGAAAAGTGTCGTGACCGTGACCATAATTGAACAGGAATTGTTTGACACGACAATCAAACTGTTTCAGAAAGGTGTAACGAAAGATGTGGTCACCCCATCTATGAATGAAGATGCCACCACTCATGTCAATGTGTTTGTACACCTTGGTGTGCAACTCACTGCGGAAAAACTTCAGGTCAAACACCTCCCAGTTGCTGTAGTAGACCTTGCCAATCTCGTCAGGCGGGTGATAGACAAAGCCTATGGACTCCACAGCCTCCTTAAAGGTTTCGTAGAAGCCAGCATAGCAGGTGGGGTGATCACCATTCTCCATCCTGTAGCCATAGACAGCCTTGTCTTTTAGCATGGTTTCAAACACATCTTCGATGGGTTCCAGGATGAATGAGTCAGTGTCCAGCCTCAAGGCATAGTCATAGTCGGTCAGCTCCCAACGTTTGAAAATCTCGCCGGAGAAGAAGCGACACATATGTCGGTAGCCCATGGTGAATGGATGAGGAGTGACATCCACATAGAAGTCCTCCTTGATCTGGCATTGAATCTCAGGCGGATACTTTGGAAGGACAAACTCAACCAGTGAGAACCTCACGTCATAGACCTCTGAGATCTGCTGACGAATCTCCTTGCTAAGGGTATCCTCGTAGAATGCGTAGATTGGATACTTAGACAGGGCTTTTGATCTTGAAAGACACTCCAGACTTCTCTTGAAGTTTTCAACATCATAGGTATCCACCAGATAGACAATGCAAGCCTTCATTTGAAATTATTTGCCTTCCTACGCTCATAGGTAAACCTGTCAGCCTTTCCGGCCTCGATGTTTACTCTAGTTAACTCGCCCACTTGAAACTTGACCCACTCATGGACGATGGGTGTGGAGTCTATATGAACAAGTCTACCAAGAGAACCTACAATCTCAGTCTGTTCATTATCACAGTACTCTGACTTGTAGATGGGGTTGTAGACATAGCCAAAGTAGTCATAGCACTCCTTGGTCATAATGGGCAGAGTAACAAGGTCTCGCCAGTTCTCACGAAGACGTGGTTCAGCTCTGTAGTTGATCATCCACGCTTGTGGATTGTACTTGAAATCCCACTTGATTGTAACGTCCCAACCCTCCTGAAGTGGCGTCATGTCATCAGAGGCCACCATCAGCAAGTCCCAACCACTGGTTGGAATACCATGATTCACGGCTGCAACCTTGCCTTCAGGTGGTGTAACTGTAACATGCACACCCTCTGGCCGTGGTATGGTATTAGGCCATGGATCATCACTGTCAACTGTCACAAGAAAGGTGGTGGCTGGGTCCCTAGACAGTTCTATGTATCTGGCCAAATTCTGCTGGAATCTCTCCCATCGCCATTTGGTTGGATACTTGACAAGCAGTCGCATGAGCACAAGAACATTCGTACACAGCGGTCACTGTGGTGACATCATCTCGGCATTACCAACCATCAGAGAGTTGGGTGGTGGCAAGCTTGTCATCACCAACCACCACTTGGCACCACATGCCTGGAGACCCATGAGAGGCCAGTGGTTTGAAATCCCATCAGCCTATGAGGCACTGATGCCTCTGCTGCTCAGCCTGCCCTACATCACAGATGTGGAATGGCAGGACAACCCCACGGATTTCACCCATGACTTCAGAGACTTCAGGCGTATGTACCTGCCCACCCGATCTCTGGCGTTGGCCCATGCCATGCACCTTGGCCTGGACAGTGTGGACCTATCACCTTGGATCGATGTGAGTGGCTACCAGTCAGAGGTGGCCAAAAACAAGATGTCCGGCAAGGTTGCTGTGTCCAGAACCGACAGACACCTCACCTGGGATTTTCCATGGGCCCACTTCCTGTCTCAGTATGAGTGTGTCTTCATTGGCCTGCAACACGAGAGAGAAATCTTCGAGAGGAAGTTTGGATCCAAGGTAGATTTCCTTCCCACTGAAAACTTCTTAGAGGTCGCAGTGGCCATTGCGGCCTCACAACACTTCATTGGCAACCAATCATGCCCGTGTTGGATAGCCATGGCTATGGGTCACCCACTCACGCAGGAGACCATAGACATGTCACCAGACAGCATAGTGCAAAGAGACAACGCAGTGTTCATATCGTGTCTCACCACCAAGATAGACTAGACCAGGTTCATCTGATCCAATGTCTGCTTCAGTGCATCGTCAGTGACGTGTAGAATCTCTGCGATGCGAGTGTTTGACTCACCACGCCGTTTCAAGTCACGGATAAATAGCAGATCCTGTGGATCCACAGTCTTTCCAAGTTTTGGCTTTCTTATGTGTCCAGTGGCGGAGTACTTACCCACCAGTCTCTTCAGTTCCCTCAGGTTTTCCTTGTTGTCCATTGTGTAAATACGAGTTGTACGTTTGAAGAATGCCCTGCTCGAAGGTAACTTTGTGTGACCACCCCATCAAAATCTTTTGAGCCACTGACACCACTGGCTCATTGGCTGGGTTGGGTCCAACCACCCTGTGGATGTTACGGTCAACCATGTTCTCAATGATTTCCAAGGCCACACTGACTGGTAGTCCTCTACCAGTGCCAACATGCAAGACAGACGGCAGTGAGCGGCGATCCATACAGTTGTTCAACACCTGAATCAAGTAATCCACCGCATCACTGACATGGATCCAGTCACGGATGTAATGAGAACCCCAAACTGTTAGCTCTGTGCCAAAGATTGCCGACTGAATGGCCTTTCTTACCAGGTTCTCGTGTTGACCCTCACCGTAGACACTGTAGAAACGAAGGAAGTGAGTACGAACTGAACCCTTGTAATGAGCGGCCAGAATCTCGGCCCACTTGGCATAGCATGCATGGGCAGTATTGCCGCCAGAAACAGCCGAAGTTGAGGCAACGAACAGCGTGGATCTGGACTGTTTGGCCATAATAAAAGCCTTGTCTAAATTGGCCAGATCAGAGACTGCCGATTCAGTTGTGTGCCTGTGTTGAGACACCGAGCTGAGATAGACCACAATCGAGTTGGACTCATAGGACTCAACGGCTGGAAGGCCACCAAGTCGATCAACAACCACCACTGAATCCCGGTTAAACTCCTTGAAAAGAGCCCGTCTAAGGTGTTGACCAATAAAACCAGCACCACCAATAATGTAGATCTTGCTCATGCGTAGAAGAACACATGATAAAGGCCCCATAAGGGGCCTTTATCATTCTATGGTTGGTGGAACCTATTCAAGTCCAATGCCAGCAACGCCAGCAACAGCCGCATCAAGGGTCTTCTTAGAACCATTGTGGGTGTCACAGGCCTTCTTTACCTTGGCCTCAATGTGCTTGTCCAGGAGTTGGAGGAACTCTGGCGAAACACGACGTCCAGATTCCTTGATCAGCTTGCGTACGACTGAACCCTTGAAAAACTTGGGTGAGTAGTAGAGCTGGGTGGCTTTAGTATTTTCTGTGGTATCACTCATATTGTCTACTTAGAGAACAGCAAAAATGCAACAATCATCGAGATAAGTGGCCAGATGATCAGGTAGCATAACAACAAGGGCTGGAATTTGATTGGAAGGGTGACATTTGTAAACGATTTTCGGCTTTTGCGGTGAATGATGGTCAGGTTTTTGGCCCCATCATTCACGTAACCCTCATCCTCCAGCCAACGATTCAGACGAAGAATGTCAGTGTTGCTCAGCTTGTGGCCTTTGGTTAGCACATAGACATGATCTCCAGTTCTCTCGACAACATCCACCATCTCTTGAATGCTTTGGCTCATGATAGTTAGAACATGGATATGCAAAATACATGGGGTCCACCCACGACTGTTGTCATTGTTTTTGGTCCAGACATGACCAACAAGAGTGTCCTGTTCAATGGGGTTGAAGTCACTGTTGAGAACAGCCAAGACACCAACCTGATTTTTAGGGTTCCGTCCATTGCAAATGGCGTCTATGATGTGAACGTGGGTGGCGAATCGGTGGGAAGCTTTGATGTCAAATACCCTGACACAGTGCCCACTGTGGGGGCGGTTATACCAGGGCCCAACAATTGGTTCAGCATTTTGGGCAGTGGATTCTATGCTGGCAGCACCACAATCTTGATAGATGGGATTGAATATGATCCCTATGTGATGACACCGGATGAGTGCGCTGTTATTCTGCCAAGTGAACCAGTGTCATTTGTATTAACCACACCCATTGGAGCGGTTAACTACGACAAATGAACGACTATGCTTGACTAAACTCCTGGGTCTGTTTCATGCCATAGAGGCGTATGGCCTCCATCATAGCATGATTGATGTGGCGCATGCCCACACCAGCATCGGTGGCCTTCTGAGTGTTCAAAACACAGTTAGACCTGGGTGTCTTGGCCACCTTGTTGAACTCCTCCAGTGAGGGCCAGAAATCAAAGCTACGGGGTCCATGCACCTCACACCACATTGTGGTGAAGTCCTCAGCTGTGATCCAACCTGGGTTGGTCATGTTATAGGTGCCATACTCCACACCACGGATAAAGCACTGAACACAGGACTCAGTGAAGTCACCCAGGTGTGAGAGGCTGTTGGGTGCACTGACCAGCTTGGGGTAGGTCAGCATCTTGGTGATATAGTTCCTGGGGCCAGCATACTGGTCGAATGGGATACGCAGTCTCCAGATGTAGTGCTTGAGTCCAGGAATGTCCCTGATCAGCTCCTCAGCTTGGGCCTTGGTTCCACTGTAAAAGGAGTGGTGTGGCGTCTTAAAACAAAAATTGGGAGCATCATTCTCCTTGAAACTGCCAACTCTTGAATCATAGATGCAGCCAGATGAGACATGGCCCATGACGATCTCATGACGTGCACAGGCTTTGGCCACAGTGACTGGCAGCATGATGTTGCCAAGTATGGTCTCATCCTTTTGGTTCTCACAGGCCTCCACATTGGGCTTGCCAGTGAAACCAGCCGCATTGATCACCATGCGAGGCTTGTAGGCCTTTATCAGGGAATTGAGAATGTCGTCCCTGTAGTAGTCAAAGCTGCCACGAGAGATTGAGAAGTAGTTGAGGCCCAGCTTGCGACAGGCTCTGTTGAACTTCTGGCCTACGTAACCAGTTCCGCCAAGGATTAGTATCATTTTGACGCTGAAATGACCTTGCGAACAAGATCATCACGTGAGATGTTGGAAGTGTAGAACTTCCCACCCCACCACACGTAGTAATTCCGATTCGCCTGACAGTGGCGGGTTTTTACCAGAATCCTGAAGCTAAGCTCAGTTGCCTGTCTCATAGGGTGGCGTTGACCAATCACCCCATGGAAGCCCAGCAGGCAGGTTCAGGCCCTTTGGTTCAACAAAGACTGTTTTGCTCTCCTTCAATTGGTCTAGCTCAGCCTGCAACGATATGGCCAGGCTTTTCATAGCTTGGGCCTCAGCGGCCAATCTCTGTATGGTCAGGGCCTGCTTCTGACCGTGACGACGTGTGGCACACTCTGGGTTTTTGCAGCAGCACCTCATATCTTGTGGGATCTGGGGTAAAACTTGATGTGAGTGGTGGATGAGCTGAGGCCCTCACGTCTCTTCTTCCACTCCTTGTACTTCTCGTTGATCATCTTGTCCGTGCCATACGGGATGTAGAATTCGTTGGAGTCTGTGGCGACTCTAAATGTGCTGCGTGGTGCTTTATGGGTGCTATCTGACATAAAGTCTAAATCTGTGGTGAGTATTTGGCCACAGACATCACCTCATTAGGTGTGGCATTGAAGACACGGGCAATGGCATCAATGTATGGCTTGGACTTGGGTGTGGCCTCTCTTAGATCAGGACCCTCACCAAATGGGTCACTTTGCATTATGAGGTCAGTCAAATCACCCATGGCTATTTCACCAGACTGCACGGTCTCAATCACCGAGTAGAAAAGATCCCTGAGGTATACTCGATGCAGTTCACGGTTTCGATGACGAAGGTTGTACAGGTCAGTGTCACTCAGGTTGTTCTCGTCACTGTATCTGTCCTCGTCCTCGATGTCACTGGCTGAGAATATCAGACCCTCAAAGTTGTTTGACAGTGCTCGACTGGCTCCATGAACGTTCTTGTAGTTCATGAAAAGGTCCTGTATCTTGCCACTGTCCGGTTCACCAGCAAGAACCTTCGAGCACAGCTCCATGAGGTCATTGAAGGCCTTGGATGTGGACTCACCCAGTATTCTGTCAACAGAGTACATAGCTTAAGTATCCCATTCAAGCCAGTCAAGCCACCCTTTCATGATCCATTCGAGTTTGGCCTCTGGGAAGGCCTGAAGGTAGTCTTCAGCCCAATTTGGGAAGTCGGCCAAGTGGTCCTTGGCAATGGCCGCCTCGCCCTCTGGGAATCGGCCTTTTAGGACCTCTGTGGCATAGTAGAAGGCCCAGTATGGATCAGTCGCAATGGCCGCCTCACCCTTTGGGAATCGGCCTTTTAGGACCTCTGTGGCATAGTAATAGGCCTGGTATGGATCAGTCAGTTCCTTCTTGGTGGGTGGCCTTACGTTACTTTTGGCCTCACCCAGTATTCTGTCAACAGAGTACATAGCTTAAGTATCCCATTCAAGCCAGTCAAGCCAGCCATTCATGATCCATTCTAGTTTGGCCTCTGGAAAAGCTTTGAGGTATGCATAGACCACTTCGATCGCAGCATCACGGTCATCCTCTAAGGCATCCTTCAGAGAGCGAGCAATGGCCTTCTCCGCCTCGGGCCAACGGCCCTTGATGACATTCAGGGCATAGTTGACAGCATACCAGGCATGAGCTGGACTTGTCGCAATGGTGTCCTCACCTTCTGGGAATCGGCCTTTGATTACCTCCGTGGCATACTTGTAGGACGCTATTGGATTCGTAGCAATAGCGGCCTCACCCTCTGGGAATCGGCCTTTGATCAACTTCGTGGCACAGTAGAGGGCAATCCACGGGTCATGGATGAACCGGCTGTACAACTTATCAGCACTAGCCTCTCCAAGTATTCTGTCAGTGGTGTTCATGGGTCTTTAAGCGGCATGTTTGTTATTCAAAGATCTACCAGTCTAACCAGTCTAACCAGCCTTTCATGGCCCATTCAAGTTTGGCGTCAGGGAAATGTTCAAGGTAGAATTTAGCATCTTCTGGATCCTTGGCAATAGCCTCCTCGGCCTCTGGCCAACGGCCCCCAGCTTCCAGCTCGTGGATGACATGCCAGGCGTAGGGCAACGCCCAAGAACTCGTCGCAATGGCCGCCTCGCCCTCTGGGAATCGGCCCCTGATGATACGTCTGGCATAGTGGTAGGACCAATATGGACTCGTTGCAATAGCGGCCTCACCCTCTGGGAATCGGCGGGAATCGCCCCATGCGAGTTTTCCTTCAGCGTAGAAGTAGGCCTTCTCAGGATCCTTCAGTTCCCTCTTTGTGGGCGGCCTCGCCTTTCTGGCCTCACCCAGAATTCTTCTCGTGATGTTAACGCCCATATTCCTCCAGTTTTTTGATATCGTTCCTCGCCCTATCTAACAACCAGGCCGGGTCCCTCATTCCTGCGTAGTGTATGATGTAAGCTGATTGGTGATTGGGATACCTGTTCCACGAGTAGATTAACGCATTGAAGTCTTGACCCAGATCCCTGACAGGATGCTTGCCAGCTATGATCCGGTAGTTGATAAAAGTCTGGTGGCCCATGCCATCATTCCAAAATCCCTCAGGGTCGGTCCACAGGGCCTTGTCTTTGGCCGTGACACCAAACACACCCAGGTTGAAGTAACGCACTGGAAAGCCCATTCGTCCCTCCATGTTTGTGGGTATGGGCTTTCCAGACTTGGCAGTGTAGTCGATCAGGTATGGGGTTCTGGTGTCGGATACTCCACCAAAGAAGGACTCATCAGTGGCGCACATCATGCCGCCTGACTGTGATAGTAGCCACGGTGTGTCATTGGCGATTACCAGGTCAGTGTCCAAGTGGACGATCTCGTCATAGGTGTCCAACCAACTGGGTATCTGGAAATCCTCATAGGATGGGTGGGCATGTGGATGGATCCGATCCTGGGTGCCAACCACCTTGAAGTCGGCCCCATGTCGGGCTGCATACAGGGCCATAAGAGGGTGAGTGATCTCGCCCATCTTCTGGTGCAAATCACCATACGTAACGGTGTATACTAGTCGTTTCATTCCTCGTCTAAGATGTCTTCAGGGCCATCCCAACCAAACATCTTGGCCAACTGTTCCAAGTAGGGTCTATTCTCAGGTGTGACCATATCAAAGGTAAACTTTTCTTGGAATGGGTCACCACCAATGATAGAACCCATAAGGTCCTTGTGTGGGCTGAATTGGCCACTCTTCATTGCGTCCCACACAGAGTATTTGAGATTTTGATCTTGGTCGTAGTGGTAGTCTTCCAAGTATGTCAGTCGTTCTCTGCGTCCATCATGGTGAACTTTTACATGGGGTCCAAAATTACGGGGCAAACCCCACTCCATACCTGTGACCCTCTGGGCAAAGGTCAAGTAGTTCTTGATGACAAGCTCCCAGATGGGTGATCCAATAAGGCCAGGAATGGCTTTAGCCTGGGCCATGGCTTTGCTTTGCATACGTCTGAAGTCCTCCATCGTGCCATCATAGAGATCATAGTCCATGATGGTTTTAATGAGGTCCAGAAACATCTGAAGGGTGTCCTCACTCTCACCCAGTATTTTGTCAACAGTCTTCATAGCCAGTCAATGTCTCCGCCTCTCTCAAGGGCCCAGACAAGATAGCCTGCATGGTCCAAATCCTTGGCCAACCCAGTCAAGATGGGCATAAGGTCCTTGCGAAATCTAGTGTAGCGTTTGGCCCTCTGTTCACCTGTCATCATGTGGCCATTACGGACATGATCCAATGTGATGTTGGGGTTGGAAAATGGCCTGTAAATGTTGTTAACAGCTGACAAATAATCGGCTGTGATTCGCCTGAATGCTAGGTTGATGTGTGACATGGTCTTGTCTGGAAACATCTCCTGCAGCTTGGACCAGACGTCATGAATGTAGTGAGTGTGGCCCGGAATGTTAGACAGTGGTGACGGAGCAGATGGCAGATTCTCAGGGAATGTGGACATGATAAGATCAGTCACACTCTCTCGGTTCTCGCCCAGTATTTTGTCGATGGTATTCATAAGTCTACGTCTAGCCAGTCAAGCCAGCCATTCATGATCCATTCGAGTTTGGCCTCTGGAAATTCTCTAAGGTAGATTTTAGCCTGGTGTGGATCAGTCGCAATGGTGGCCTCACCCTCTGGGAATCGGCCCTTGATGACATTTACGGCATATTGGTAGGCCCATCCTGGATCAGTCGCAATGACCGCCTCGCCCTCTGGGAATCGACCCTTGAGGACATTAAGGGCGTAGTGCTCGGCCACGGAGGCATTCGTCGCAATGGTGGCCTCAGCCTCTGGCCAACGGCCCTCAATAACATTAAGGGCGTACTCGTAGGCATAGGACTTACTCTTCGCAATAGTTGCCTCAGCCTCTGGCCAACGGCCCCCAATGATCCATCTGGCGTAGTTGTAGGCATTGAGTGGATTCGTAGCAATGGTGGCCTCACCCTCTGGGAATCGGCCCTTGATCACATACTCGGCATAGCGGTAGGCCCATCCTGGATCAGTCACAATGGCCGCCTCAGCCTCTGGTCTCTCAGCCTCTGGCCAGCGGCCCCCAATGACATCGAAGGCGTACAAGTAGGCCACACGGCCATCCTTTATAATGGCCTCCTCAGCCTCCGGCCAGCGGCCCTTGAGGACCTCTTTGGCATAGCCGTAGGCGTAGCCTGGATCAGTCGCATTCAATATGTATGGCTCGGCCTCTGGGAATCTTTGCCCGTGTTTTATGGCCCAAAACACGGCCAATCGAGGATCCTTGTAGATCCGCTTTTGACGGGGTGTCATGGCCTCACCAAGTATTCTGCTAGTGGTATTCATAGGTCAAGCCAGTCAAGCCAGCCATTCATGATCCATTTGATGGTATTCATCCGAGGTTCAAATCCTTAATCACATCCTCAGGGCTGGAGTACTTGAAGTCAAACATTTTGGCAATCTGCTCCAAGTATGGCCTATTCTCTGGAGTGATCTCAGTGAATTGATTGGCCTCACCAAATGGGTCGCCACTCAGTACACCGCCGAGAAGGCCACGATCGTTGTTGAACAGACCTGACTTGATCGCACGAAGCAGATCATCAAGCAAATGTAGTGGTATGTGGAATTCCTCCTCTATGAAGTCCTCCCTCTCAAACTCGTCAGATAGGCCAGTTGCAAAGTCAAGAAAATTCAAGTAGTTCTCGACAGCGATCTCAAGGTTCTCATCATTCTTGATGCTGGGTGGCAAGGCACTCCACTGACTCTCCACGTCTATTTTTAGACTGGCAAAATCTGTGGCATCAGAGCCATACTCGTCAAAGTCCCTCAGGTCCTTAACCAGGTTTAGGAAGGCCTGCAAGGCATCGTTGGCCTCGCCTAGGATTCGGCTTACGCTTTCTTGAGTGGTGTAGTCCACGCCCTGAACATCTTCAGATCCACCAGCATAGTCCATACGGCTGTATTTTAAGGAATCTTGCTCCTTCTTTTTCTCGGCATCAGCCCTCCTACGATCTTCGTGCCATTTCTTGTTGTAGTCGTTGACTCTCTTGGCCCAGGCCTCTGAGCGATCTAGGGTGTCTTGAGTATACTCCATCTTTTTGCCAAAGGCCTGTTCGTAGGAAGACAGGATGGAGTCGTCGAAGCTTTGAAGTTCTCTGCGCGCTTTGTCCCCTTCGGCGTAAATTTGCTGCAAAAGAGGATGCTCATGCCGAGTTTCCAGTGGCGTGCTATTTATGGCATTCCAAGTATTTTGGTCAACATTGTAGCCCCCAATTATGTCAGCTAATTGGGATACACGTTTGGCCTTTTCTGGCGTCAGGACTAACTGTCCACTGGTGGTGAAGCCGTAGCCCTTGTCAGCAAAAAACTTAGCCACGTTGCCCTCAAATGGGGTGGTTTGCGTGGCTAAATCAAATGCGTCTGAGTAGTCATATGAATGGGGCAGACCGGTGGGGCTCCCATAACTCCATGTGTCAGGTGGTGCCACAACCAGCAACTTAGGTGAAGTCGCTGAAGCAACCGTGGCTGGACTCACAGCCAAACCACCAGCTATGGTTCCCAATCTCTTAAGAAAACCTCGCTTGCTTTGGTCCACCTCACACAGAATACCAATGATGTCTTTGGCCCGCATGGGCATAACTACCAAATGTCTTTCAGACAGTTTCAAATCCATTCAGGTCAGCTCTGTCCCAACCCAACCTGTCCGCTATGGCCGCCTCGCCCTCTGGCCAAAGGCCATCGATAATGGCATTCATGGTTCAAACTGAGCATAGACGTCGTCCACATCGTCACCCATGGCATCTGCGAGGGCTGTTATGATTGGCAGGTTCTCTGGCGTTTTGGGGTACAGCGAGTAACCAAGAGGAGCACTATTTATGATGCTTGCTAGCAGCCCTGATCCACTGTCATAGGGATTCAGTTCACCAGACTTTAGATCCTGTGCCACTGTGTAGATCAAATCACCGACCACATCGAACCAGAAATCGTCAGTGACCATGCGATTGCTGTCGATGTGGCCAAACATGGTGTGAGTCAACTCAGACTCACCGTGTTTGGCCACAAAGTTATTCAAGTGCTGCTTTAGTAGCTTTAGGTATTTTCTGCCTTTGGTATTTTCATTAACAATACTGTCCTGCCACCAATCGTCCTCAAGATCCTTTACAGTACGCAACAAGGACACGATGTCTTGAAACTTCTCTGAGAATGGGATCTCAGACTCACCTAGAATTCGGCTAGTAGTGTTCATTTGTTAACCGTTGTAGGCTGCCACATGGCTTATGAAATCATCAGCATTGTTGAAAAGCTCTTCACAGCTTTCTATGTGAGTAAATGATAAGTGGGTGACAAGTGGCACTAGTATCCGGTTGTCAGAAAGGATGAAACCCTCAATACCCACAACTTGGTCCTCATTAAGAGCCTCACGTTCGAAATAGAAATACCACATGGGGAATGCAGAATTCATGGACTGGAGAATTCCCAGGCACCAATCTTTATCACCATAGAGGTCCATTGATTTCAACTCCTCTAGGGTTTCCACTGACTTTGGCTCTGACGCCAGCTCAAAGTAGTTCCCATCCAAATGGGCAGAGTTTAGCTTGGCCAAAAGCTCAGGGGCTTTGTCATGCTCGCCAAAGGGATCACCACCCAGAATGCTGTTGACAATTGAGTTCATAGGCCATTGTAAACTTTGGGGTTTCTGGGTACAACCATGTTCACGCCATAACTATGGGCGCTCGGTTACAACCAGTCCACGTCTTGACCCCGTTCAAGACTGTAAATCAAGTAGCCACCGGGATCCATGCTTCTGGCAAGCTCCCTGGCTCGCTCAAGAAGAAAGTTGTACTGCGTCACGTAGAGAGCAGAAAACTCCTCGACTTTTTGATGAGGCTGCTTGTCACTAATCAGCCATGATACAGCATTGGCCATTCTAATCTGTGTGTCAGAGATATCTCTGGCCTCACGGGCGAAGCCTCTTAACTGTGCTGGGCTGAATGCACCTGGTTTTTGCTTGTGGCTGACTGTTTCCTTGTACAGGCGTGCAAGCAGCTTGTGTATGCCACTTTCTGATTGGGCCTTTATCTGGTTGGGAACCCTGGGATCAGTGAAGTCCAAAGTGTTTGGGTCCACAAGCATGTCCATCACCAGACTTGCAAGGGACTCCTCAGACTGGACTTTACCTCGAAGCCTTCCCTCAAACCGGACTCGAGTTTCACCAAGGATTCTGCTGACAGAATTCATGGCCTAACTATTGAGCCAGTATTAGTCAAGCTCTTCAAACTCATTGGCATCCCACGTCTCACGTAGGGTGTCAACCAGCTCCCTGATATTGTTGAAGAGCATGCTGCCATCATCCACTCTATCAGAGGACATGGTTCCAACGTAGATTTGACCGTCAGGCAGGATGGAACCATCGATATAGGCCACCTGATTTCTGTTGTTAACACCACGGATAAACACGAATGGCAACAACTCATTGGGGTCCACCTCAATGTCGTATTCGTCATTTAGACTTTGGGCCAGATCATGGTTGGGATCCATGTCAGTGTCTTGTTCAGAAAAGACAAACTTAGGCTTCCACCCAATGGTGTTAATGGCCCTGAGCAAGGCTTTAACTGATTTGAAGTCCTTCTTCTCACCAAATGGATCACCGCTTATGACGTTGGCCAGAAGGTCTGTGGGTGATTGGACTTTGGTCTTCTGGACTGCCTTGGCTGCCTCGGCCACCTTGGCCTCGTGTGCTGCCACAATGGCGTCAAGCTCCTTCTCAAAGCCAGGAACAGCCGATTTAAGTTTTTGGACACTGGCGAAAATGTCTTTGCTCTTGTCGCGTAACTCACGCCAGATGTCACCTGGAGTCTTTGCTGTCTCCTGCTCAATGATGGTTTTAGCTTTCATTGTTGTCTGTTAAGAAATTCCAGTCCCTCATTAGCATCTAAGACATCACTGGCTAGAATCCCAATGGAGCGAAGATCTCCAAATTTCTTGTGGGCCTCACGGGCTAAAGCGACGCGTGCATTAAAGAGATGGGCCATCTCACGCTCAATTCTTGCGGGGTTGACATATTGAGGTGGGTCTGGGTCCTTGTCCCCATCATTGAAATTAAACAGATCGGGTCTAGCCTCATACATCACGTCCTCAAGGACACTGAGCAAGTGGCTAAACTGTTTTTGCAAGAAAGGCGGAGCCTCCAAGTCGTCAATCTCAAACCATTTTTCAGCCAGAGTGTCCTCATCGTTGGACATCCATGAGGCCAGCTTGTTCAAGAAGTCAATGCCATGTTCACCAAATGGATCACCACTGATAACACTGCCAAGAAGATCACTCTCGCCAATCAGTTGGTTGACAAGACTCTCAGCTTTCTGTTGTGTGTTCATTTCTTTTTGACCTTGCCTGACTTTCCAGGTGATGTTTTGGTTAGCGTGTGGTTGATGTAGTTGTCATACTCACCATAGCTGTCAAACACCCGGTCGAATATGAAAAGCTTGCCCTGTGGCTGTGGGTTCTCTGGATCGTAATTGGGATCCGTGTCAGTAACAAACACCACAGCATGGATGGGTGGCACTCTCTTTCTTAGCTCCACGCCATAGAGCATGAGGCTCTCGCCACCATAACGCACGTGCTTCTTGGGCTCAAAGATGGGGAAGTTCTCACCACCCCGTCTCTCCCAGGTTCTGAGCAGACGTTGAAGTGCAGCTCTGTCTTGGCGTGTCAGCTTGCCCTTGTCAGAGAGCCAGCGATTGCCGATGGTAATCCGGTCACCCGCCGAACGGTCGAATGACAGGCTGATCTTTTGGGCCTCAAGAATCCTCATGGTTGTTGCTCCTTGATGCCCTCGAGAATGTGGCCGAAGTGGGCTGACTCGGTGATTGGGACAAACATGGTGAAGTAGTCCCTCATCTCTTGGATGGTTCTGAGTGTTGGAGCACTCTTGAACTCCTCCACGGTGATGTCCACGTTCTCGAAGAGAAGGCCCTCATCGAGAACGTGATTGATGGCACGCTTGGCCCCATTCTCGCTCATACTATAGATACTTGACTATTTCACAGACCCGAAAAGCTCTGACAACTCACGAAAGCACTGTTGAATCCTTGTTTGCCGATCTGAAGCAATCTCGGTCTCATGGATCTCGTGGGTGTTCCAACGGTGTTTGCACTCCACCTTGGCACACTGGTACCTGCGGCGACGGTAGTTCTCGGTAAGACGAGAGTCAATGATGCTGTATTCCTCGCCACCACATTCTGAGCAGATTTGTGGGTTCATTATGCAAGTGCAAGCACAATGGCGCGGAAGAGGTGGTCCTTCTTGCGCTGGCCCTCAGGCAACTGGTTGTAAGGCACCATGCAGGGGTGCGTCTTCTTGGCTCCGTCCTTGATGGGGCCAAGCACCCAGCCATCCTTGACCTTCTGATTCATCCACGACTCATGGATCTCTTCTGGGGTGGCAGATGGGGAGCCAAGCACAAACTTCACACCATCGATGGCTGACTGTCGCTGCCATGAGCTGGCCTTGCTCCAGACAACCTGGCTATTGTCACCCTGCGTGATGCAGTATGCACGATTGGCGTCGTGACAGACCGTGGCAATGGCCTCAATCTGGTCGTCAGTCAGGTTTGAACTCGCGTTGGTAGCCGAACTTTTCGAAGTACTTTTCATAGATTTTATAAACCTTGTTTAGTTCCTTCTCAGTGTAGTAGCTCAAGTAGTCAGAGTACCTAGAATCTTTCGGATCGCGCTTCAAGACTATGCTGTTGTCTCCACTGTACCTGTTTTCTTTGAAACAGAGGTCCATGTTGACGTTGGCATTGCGGATGTAATCCACCTTGAGCAGGTCGCTCTCCATGCTCTCATACCTGATCCACGTGTGAGGCTCAGCCAACCTCTCCACGTCTTGAAGGTAGTTGAATGGCATAAAGACAGAGTTGGACCTCACAAACTGTGGAAAGGTCATCTCGTGGCCCCAGAAATGCCAGCATGACAGGACCCACGAGTAAGGATTTCTCACCGTGCAGGAGATATGGTATCCCTCACACCCCTCTGGTATGCCCACATAGTGGGAGTGTTGCTCCTGAAGTGACAGCCCAGTCTTTGGATCCACGAAATCAAACTCAGTGATGATGTCACCAACAGATCTAGACCCAGTCCTTGGAAGAAGCCAGAAGATGGCTTTAGTTTTATGACTTACCATAGAAAAGTTTGGCTCCCGCCGTGGTTGTGATCTCTACTAGGGGAGCCATCTAGCAGTATGCGCCTACCAAAACCGCAAGGCCAGATCTTAAGCACACTCACGGCTTGTGCTGGGAACCCACCCCAAATAGGTACATCTAAGCGGTTTCACTGGGTGGTGTGGTTTCACATTTCTGTGAAACTGGCCCATGGGGTGAAATGTAGTGTGGGTCATCTCTCTTGGGTTGTTGAGTTGGCTCATGGCTTGGCCTCCTTGCCATGAGCCATTTTGAAACAGTGTACTGCACGGCATCCAACCGCTCATCGCGTAGCCACGCCTCCATCGCATCCCCCGCCTCCTCCAGCCGACGGATGCGAGACGACATTTCTTCACAGCTTCCGATAGCTGATTGAGCTAATTTCCATCTGGACTCCGACTCCTCCTCCAGCCTGTGAATGTGCTGCTTCTGCTCCTCGCAACCTTCACGCAATTTCTTGTTGGCTGTGGCCAGACGATGGATCTCATCAGCCCCTGCATCCATCATTATGGCCCGGTTGAACCACCCCAGTTCCCGGAGTGATTGGGCATCGTTTCTCAGCTGTTCCTCAAGTTTCATTGTTTACTCTTTTCTAGGTGTCTTTTGACCAGCCGTGTGGCGACAGGACCAAGCAATTGGACGATCATGAATTGGGTGATTGTCAGAACGCAGGTGATGCCGATGATAGCAAGTATGGTCATAGCAGGCCTAAACAAGTGTCTTGCCAGTTCTTACCGCATATTTGATAGCAGCACCAACCCAATCATTCACCAGATTCATCAGAATCAAATCGACTTCCTGTTGTCCATATGCGTGTCCTCTATCGTAGGCTTGTGATTCCATCATGTCCCAAAACTCTTGTGGGATCAAGTGTTTTTCACTTTCAGCAAGCTGACGATAGGTTGGTTGCATATTCACGGCTGGCCTCAATGATACTGACGTATTGACGTGACTTAAACTTGATCGGCCGTGGGGTTTTGTCCTGTGCCATGGTGGGTTACAGCCATGTTTAGCATGGCCTCCAGCTGTTTGACACGGGCATTGGCTGACTCGACAGCAGCATCACACCTACGCACGTCTGCACAAAGCAAACGGATGGTGTTCTGGGCCTCCTTGAGTGCCATAAGACTTGTCTGCCACTGTTCACGGTAGTGGGTGGCCCGCTGTGACTCGATGTTGGCCTCCTTCTCCAGGGATGCGATGTGCTCGAGAAGTTGGATCGTGGACCTGTCCTGCCACTGGACGACGTCTGATCTAGGCGATGTGCTCATGGCTGAAGTATAGGGTCTAAGGTAAGACGTGTAAACATTTACTCACCCAGAAGGGCCAGAATCACAGCAGCGTTGTAGTCCTCCTCACTGTGCCACCGCCGGTGTTTAAGGCTAAAGGTGAGAACAGGCATGAACTGGTCCACCAGGCCAAAGAAGCTCTTTACCCTGATGCCAACATGCACCTGGCCCTCAGTCATGATGCCCCTGTTCTGGGAGAAAAATTGCCAGATGGGAGCTGGGATGTCCTTGTCGTAGATCTCCTTTGAACGGTGAGTGATGACGATTCGGCCCCTGATCTCATGGACGATCAGCGCATTGCCAGGCCAATCGTAGACTGTCACTGCGTAGATGGGAGCCACCTTGAAATACGTTAGGTGACTGTGACCCGAGACAGGGGCGACACTGCCGCCGTGAACCTCGGTGACGGGGGCACCAACTTGGGGTGGTGTAGTTTCCTCGGTTTGTGCCAGATTTTCCTCGATTTTGGGTGATTTATCCCCGGTTCTGGCACCAGCCAGGGATAAATCCCTGGCCATCAGGGAAAGGGTAAGGTGTTCCACAGACTTTCTCCCCACGTTGGGAAGGGCCATGATCCGGTGGGGTGTGAGAGCCAACACATCACCCACAGTCTTGAGTCCAGCACGATAGAGTGCGGCCTCCAGCCGGATGGGCAGTTCGAGTGTCGTGATGGGTGCTTGCAGTGGGTCTAGGCTCATGGGGTTACAGTCTTAGGGGTTTGTTTCCAGTCAAGCAGAACCTTGCCAGTGTGGTCAGTGATGATCCAGAAGGGGATCAGTGTTCCTGCCCTTGTCTGGGGAATATTGGCCACCAGCTCCTTGACTCTCTCCTCAGTGAAAAGGTTAGCTGACTCCTTGAGGTTCCATTGGCAGGCTGGGCTGTAGCTCCAGTGGTGGAAGTCCAGCCTCTGTGGGATGGTGCGCTTCATGCGGTAGTCCACCTTTTTCTTGGTGGTGGCACACACTGAGGAGAAAATTTGGCGTGGCGGTTTACTGTCCTTGGACATGCTCATGGGCACACTCTATCTCTTGAGGTGGAAGTTTGTAAACGGGTTCTTTATAGCATGGACTACTTGGCCTCACGTTACAAGGATCATGCCACCCACTTTGGTGTTATTGGAATCTGGAGACCATGAGGTTGCACATCCATGGACAGGCTGACCTCTTCAATGGGTGGGGACTGCACACCCATGAGGCTGTCAAGTACCTGAGAAACAAGGCGGAGTTAACTTTTAGCTCGCACCACAGCGATAGTCTGGCTGGAGACTGGGACTGGCCACCAGACGGAGCAGGGGACCATGTGTTGCAGATCACCCCACCAGACTGTCAGCCACACAGCCCTGGTGCCGTGTGGTGGACCATGTGGGAGTCCACACTCCTGCCAGACCAGGCGGTGAAAAACTTGAACACGGCCGCCATGGTGCTGGTCCCAAACCTGTGGAATGCGCAGTGTTTCAGGGCCAGTGGTGTGGTGGTACCCATCCACATTGCCAGGTTGGGCTACTGCAGTGACACCTTCCAATGGACACCCAGAAGACTGCTGCCACTGACATTTGGCACAGGTGGGTCCATTGGTGGTGCAGGTGAACGCAAGGAGGTCCAAAGGGTGGTGGACGCCTTCCATGCCACTGACCTGAATGGGAGGCTGGAGGTCAAGATCATGCCGTGGGATGGGGTGAACACCCATGGGGATGCTAGAATCCAAGTGATCCAAGAGTTGTGGAACCACCCCAATTCAATGCAAAGGTGGTACAGTGGCCTGCATTGCTTTGTCACAGCCACCCGGTGTGAGGGAGTGGGACTGATGCCACTGCAGGCCATGGTCAATGGAGCTGACGTGATCGCACCCATTCACAGTGGGCACGGGTCCTACATGACTGACGCCAATGTGTGGCAGCTGCCCCATGTGGGGATAGAGGCCAGGGGTGGCTACAGTGGTGTGCAGTATTGGGTGGAAACCCGTGACATCACCACAGCCATGGTGGGTGTGGCAGAGCAGCACCACAATGAATGGCTGTTGGAGAGTGCCTATTTAAGGTCCAAACACTGCAGCATGGGCGTGAGTCACCTCACATGGAGGTCAGCCATGATTGGGGTGTGGGACCTGCTCAGGGAGAGAGCCAACCTGGCCAGCATGGGAACAGCTTGCGGACCAGCTGATAGGCCCTGTCACGACGATCATATTGGTGAATCACCGATGGACAAAAATCATTGACCCAGATTCGATCGTTGACGATGGTATACTCGTCCGGTGGAACATTACCCAGGGTATAGACCACACTGGGGGCCTCATTTGAGTGGACTGCAATTTCACTGTTGGGCAGACATGAACGAATGGTGTCATTGAATGTGGACTGGTCGTTGAAACGATTCAGGTCCGCCGTGGGCAAGTAACGATTCACCACCTCCACATGGGTCCTGTGGTAGTCCAACATGGAATTCAGACTCTCAGACATGATGGTACCACCACAAAGAGTCACAAAATCACCCAGTCTTTCCAGGGCTGTCGTGTGCATCGCCTCCAACCAGGCACGGTTGTAGTATTCGTCTCTGTTCCTGTAGAGTGCGCACTCCTGAAACACATGCAACCTGTCACTCACCGGTTGCAGTGGAGCAAAGGGGTCACCCACCAGGGCCCTTAGCTGCTCAATGGAGGTGTGTATAAGCAGCGGAGCAAAGGGGTCACCCAGAAAAACCAGATCACGGCAGTCACACACCAAAAACTTTCCCTGGGGTTTCTCAGCCTCCAACAGGTCCAAGATGTCAAAGTGCCGCTGGAAATTGGGTATGGACATGCCCCTATCTGGGGTTACCACCACCCGAATTCTGTCCGTTTGCAAGAAACTAGGCACCTCCAGGTTAGAGGTAAAAAAGATCACGTTGGCATCCACATTCTCCAGTGAGTGGACAAATGACCTGATGCCAGGTTGGTCCAGATTGCCCGTGTAATGAGTAATGATGTGGTTCATCTTGGGAGGCCAGTCTGATAGTAGCCACAGAAGTCATTGCTAAAGATTGGCTTGAGCTGTGGGTATCTCTGACTCACAACCTCAGGGGTCAGGTCTGGCTGCTGATGAGCCTCATATGGGTTGCCATACATCTCGCCCTGCTCCATCATGAATGGCACAGCCACCAGACAGGCTTTGTTTTGGCTGATAATGGACTCAATGATTTGCTTGGCATCACTAATACTGATGTGCTCCACAACGTCACCGAGGATGATAAAGTCATAGGGACTGAGATCAAATCCGATGATACTTCGGGTGAAAATGGTGTCGTACTTGCCCCTCAAACCAAACATGTTTATGTATGGCTCGTGAATCTCAACGGCATCCATGCTGAAGCCATGGTCCCTGATCAGGTTGGAATATGTGCCAAGACCTGGGCCCACGTCTAGGATCCTTGTGTCCAAGCTCAGGTTCTCAATGAGGTACTTTTTGATGTCCTCCTTGAAATCAGTGTAGCTTTGTGGCATGGTTAGAAGTCATCCATACTTCAGAACTGAGAATGCCATGACTATCCCCGTTGATACTTCTTGATGATCAGCTCACAGGCACACTCATAGTCGCTGAGGCTAAGATCGTACTCATTGCCACTGGGCAGCGTGCACTCGGTGATCTCGATCTCATCTGGCTCATCTGGGTAACCAGGGTCACCATTGGACATGTGGCGGCGACCAGGCCTGCCAGGCGTGTAGTCAGCCTCGATGTGCACCAGTGTTGGTTCCTCGTTGACCTCAACTGCCATCTTGATGCTGACCCTCATTTGACCTCCTGGATGGATTGTTTGAACGCCTCGAGCTGGTCCTCAGAGAAGGTCCAGATGATGTGGCCAATGCCAGCTTGCATCAGTGTGTTGGCTCTGGTAAGGGCCTGGTTCTCAGTGTAGCAGCCACCGATGGGTTTGAGCAGCAGCTTGCCACCATCAAGGACAATGCAGTAGTAGTTCTTTTTCATGGGATTAGAGATCAGTGTGTCCGCGCCACTGGCAGTAGCCACCAAAGTCAGTGTCAACGAACTGGCCAAAGCGGCGAGCCAAGTGGCCCGAGTTCCAATCGAAGCGGAGGCCACCGCGCCAGTAGAAGGTTGTCTCCTGTGAGTGCTGGGTGCGAATGGTCAGAGTCAACCTGGATGGATGGCAAGTCTTACCTTCGAAGGTAAAAAGCTTGCGATTCCAGTTGGTGGCCAAGCAGATGGCCGGGGAGAAGCAGTTGCCCCAGGGGTTAAGAGCCAGGGTCAGGCCAAAAACCTTGAGGAACTTGCCGTGGTTGCCAGATTCGTAGGAGAGGAATTTGCTATTCACGAGGGAGAGTATACCTCTGGCCTCGGAGTTTGTAAACAAATTTCTCAACTATTTTTTCGCTGCGCTTTAGCTGCGCCTGGCATTGACCTGGAGCTCTTGACTATGAGAGCCAAGATGCCGATGGTCAGGAGAATTTCCAAGTGGTCCCACGCCCACATGGCCGCACCGTATGACCAACACCAAGCCTCAAGCACGAGCATCTTCATCTGGAATAAGAACAAGCTCCTCCCATGGCGCGATGAAGACTCTGGGCGCAGTCCCACCCTCTGGGAAAGCCACATGTGATGTGCCATCTGGCTGGTTTTTCAAGACACGGCCTGGACCACCCACGGGTCCTTTGCTCCAGTCAACCCTTGACTCCAGAGGTGGGCCCACCAACTTGTTTTGTTCGACCCACTCCACGCCCATGGCCGCTAAAACATTATGACGAATACATGCTGCCGAATCCAAGATCTCAACGAGCTCAGCATCTGGATCCCAACCCATATGCTCAAGATCACGAGCAATGTGGTAGCCATCATTAGGAACAGTATCAACAGCACGGGCAAGATCAGCAATAATTTCTTCATTGTCAACTACCACTTCGTCCTCCAACCATTTAACAAATTTTGGCAGCAGTTTCTCAGCCACCTTTTTATTTACCTCAGGGCTGTAACGACCGGGTCTTTTGGGCATGGTACTATTCATGGCTAAGTTTCTTGGCATCTTGTTCCTCACGCTGCTTACGGGCCAGCTTCTTGGATTCCAAGCGAAGCTGAATAAGGGCCTTAGCTTGAGCTTTCAAGGCGAACATCGCGACGTAGAGGTTGTTGTCTGGGTAGACATATTTGCCATAGACGTAAGTGCATGACCTCAAGTTGCAGCCAATGAAAGCCATCGGCTTCTTGAGCATTCTGATGCTCTTGGAGAGGACGTCATAGTGCTTTTTCCAACACTTTACAAAGTCGAGATACTCCTCCTTGGTCTTGAACTGGAACTGGCATTGTGAATCAACAGTCCACTTTGTCTTGGCATCAGGTGCAAACTTGATGCTGTAGTAGACCTGGCCCTTAACGAATCGAATGTGTGACTTGTGCTCTGTGGTACTCATTTCAATTTTTCCATTTCTTGAATTCTGATGTCTTCCTCTGACAGGGTTTCAGTGTAAGCTTTGATTGCTACGTCAGCAAACTTTCTCACCTCAAGTGCTTGTTGGATACTCGGACCATGCTCACAGCGGATCAAGGCATCACGCATAAGTTGAGCGGCCTCCCTTAACTTTCGGTGCTCCTCCTTAAGCTGACGATGGTCTCTAAGAAGTCGAAGGTAGGGATCCGGCGGAACGGATACGGGCGTCATTGAGGTAGGGTGATGAGAGGTTGAAGTAGATGCCACACATGGGAACATCAGAGTCTGACTGAGACAGCATAACGGTAATGTGGCGGTCCAGTGCAACACCATGACGTTGATTAGCCGACCGATTGTTGTAGACAACAATAGCCTTTTTAACCAGACGACTCAGAGAATCTTCAAAATCATCTGGCAACTTTTCCAAGCAGACGATTGTACGATCATACTGCTTAGTAGCTTCGGCAATCTGATGTGAGAACATTTCGATGTCAATAGCAGTCATCAGATCTTGAATGATTGGTTGGGTCGAGTACTGACAAAGTCCTCACGCTTGAGGTATCCAGCGGCAATCAATTTGTTACGAATTTGACGAACACGTTCACGACTGTAGCCATGCTCTTTTGCCAAATCTGCTTGGGACTTGGACCAGTCCCACTGGGCTTTCTCAGCGATATAGTCTGAAACCAGACCAACTCGCTTGTAGACCTCGCTCTTGTGGGTCAATTCTCGACGCTCCAGAAATTTTTCCCTGTCAAAGATGAACGGACATTTGACTTTATTGGGCGCATACAACTCCATTTGGTATGTGTAGTGTTCGGACAGGTACAGGCAAATCTCGTCGGCTGAAATCTTACTCAAACCACGAATCTTGAGCAGATGATCTCGTGTGAGTTCCATCAGTTCACTCACTGTGTCAATGCCTGCCTTGTACAGGCCATTGCGTGATCGCACACTCAACTTCAAATCGAGTATTGAGGTTTGGTCCTCCAAAGACGGATCAAAATCTGTTGTCGGAGGCTGAGGTGTAGGTTCTTCAACCGACTTAACCAGATCGGCGATCTTTTGTTGAAGTGATTGAAGCTCTTGGCGAATAAGGTCGAGGGTTTTCATTGATCTCAAGAGTAAGTATACTTCGACCCTTGACTAATGTAAACAACTAAACAAACTTAGGTCCAACGGCCCAAGCCACAAGACTAAACCGAGTCCCACGAGTCACTGGCTTGACCTCGTGTGGATACCATGAAGGAAAAATGGTGGCAGTACCTCTTTCCTTGGGAGATGGATCCCAGTTGAATGGAACTAGTTCACCTCCATCGTAGTCCTCTGGTGAGGACAGCTGAATGCACACAGATACTTTTCTGCACCGATTCTCTGTGGTCTCAAGAATGTCAAGATGAGGAGTGAACTTGCCTCTGTAGTCGGCACGGTACTCTGAAAATTGTATGACTTCTAAGCCATTCAAAGCAAAATTCCAGCTCATGTCTTGGTTCATCTTCACAACGAACCGGCCTATCCTGTCATAGACCCATGCCTGCTCTGGCACGTTGTATATCGGGCTAATTCTGCTGCTACGTACAGAGTCAACTTGCATTCCTGGCTTGTCAACGTACACAGTAGCCGATTCAAACTCATGAAGATGTCCCAGTCGTATGATCTCATCACACTCGACTGGGTGGAAAATCTTGGTATAGCCACAAGTGGTGTAGCTAGTGATTGGATAATGAAAGGTGCTTTGAAGTTTCATAGGTTGAAGACTATTGAGCGACGAGGTTCCTTAGACTCATTGGGTGGAACCTCGTGGTAGAGCCACGCTGGCCAAATCAACAACAACCCCGGATATGGATTGTATCGACACTCAGTCATTGAATACCAGTTGGGCTCACCTGGCTTCAACCTCCACATGTAAGTGAAGAAGTCCTTGAAGTGGTTGTTAGGCGTGAAGATAATTTGAGAGGAACCTGGTGGAGTATCAATGTAGTATATGCCGGAGATCGAACACATTGAATGCACATGTTTGGCATGGGCCGAACCCTCATTGAACGAGTTGGCGAAAAACATTGGGTTGAAGCCAATGCTTTGGTAACCTTGAATGTCTAGGTAATGACGACCACGTTGACAGACAAAGTTGATGAACTCACTGAACTTCGGGTCATCAATCAAGTTTCTCTTGCCATAGGTAGTCTGACCATTCCTGTAGAAATCTGGATCAAGACTCTCTGCTGGTCCAGAAAAGATCTCATCAAGTAAGGGTCTAAGACGAGGCAACCAGTCAAGGTGTTCCTCACGACCAATGGTCGAAGGAAAATAGGTGTCTAGTACCATGCTACCTAGAACCGTTTGTATTCGTCTTTGGGTTTGGGATACTGGCGCTTCCGGTTGATCACAATCAGCTCGTGTGGAGTTTCTGTGATGTGGTACGGAAACTCATCAAAGTTCTGAACAGTGTGTGCCCTGAGATCATGGTAGTTGTCACCAGTTTTCAAGACAATCGAACGCTTGCTTGCTTTGATTTCAGCGAGGATCTCCTCGCGTGTCATTGTGGCCATATTATGATTGGCTTTGGGCTTTGTGTATTTCTACCAACAAATCACCTGGAGTGCCCTTAAAGTAATGAGTAGTATCATTTGAGTCGCAGTAGCATTTGAAAATTTGTTTGTTACCACTTTTCATGTGCTCAATGACCTTGTCAATTTCATCCTGAATGTCTGAATGGAGCATATCATTCCAAATGCCAGCAACTCTGTTGTCATCAAGAATCTTGATTATTGGGTGAGAGTCAGGATAATCATTGTCATAATTGTAATATGTGTCAACGATCTCACTAAGTTCGTCCAATGGATCTCCACCAATAATGTCGTCAATTAAACCCATAAGATAAATACTGGGTACCTAGACTTTCGATATAGTAATCTTACAGCGTTCCCAGTCGGGGTTACGGTTTAGAAATGATGTGATGGCAGAATCATTGGGGTCATCCACAGCAATGACCTGAGTGGGATGGACTTCACCTTTTCTACACACAGTGTAGTATGAATATGACCCGCCTTTGATCTGGGTTTTTGGTCCAGGCTTGGGCATCATGATGTTGGTTGGTGGCCGGTGTTCGATTTGGTTGTTTGGCGGCCTGGGTTTGGTTTGGTTTTTCAGTGGTTGTACTTTCATAAATTGGTGGGCGTGACAGGAGTTGAACCTGCAAGGCTTGCGCCAATGGATCCTAAGTCCATCGTGTCTGCCAATTCCACCACACGCCCATGTTGATCACTTCTTTCGACGCTTGATCGAAGTCGTGACAGTGACTGTCTTTTTGATTGTGAGCTTTCCCTTGTTGCGGGTAACACTCTTCTTGCGAGTATAGGTGGCCATATTACCAGAGGTGCAGGGTCGTTAAGGAAAGTCCTGGAATGTCCTTCTGTGAAGGAAGAATTTGATCAGCTCTCTGGGCAATCCTGTAGGCCTCATGCCGACTGACAAACCTACGAGCATCAGTGATAAATCCCTCAGTACAGTCCAATCGACTAGCACCATCACTCAGCATGAGATTACGAATGTCTTCGTGGCGATTGGGCGGTGGAAGAGTGTAGATCTCGTTGACTTTACACTTGATGGCTGCAGAGATGATCTTCTCTCGAGAAACTTTCATTCTGCTTCATCCTCCGTGCTGGCAAACTTCTGATTAGAGTGATAGATGAACTGAGGCCCCTCATAGCCATAGCCAGTGTCACCGTAGTCATCCTCATTATCACATTCTTCACCATCATATGCGATGTCGTCCAGAAACTCCTTGCCGTTCTGGTCTTTGCCAATGTAAATGGTGACCTTTTCTGGATCAAACTCGGTCACATTCTCCCAGCAGTACTCCTTGCTGAACTTCATGTCATGATACCACCAAATGTTGACCTCATCTTCTTTGTCTGGCACAGATGGAATGAAGTTGCAGTTGTTGCCTCCATCTTTTTGGAAGACCTTGCGCATGTCCTCAGTTTCAAAGACCACCTCGTCATTAAGAGTGACCTCAGCGTGCTCACGGAAACCAAAGTATGGGCAAGTCTCGTAGACGTCACCTTCAACAAAGCACTCGTCACTGTCCCGGTAGTCCTCCTCAAAACGTTCCTGGGTCATCAGCTTCTCAGGAGCTTTGATGGTGGCTCTGCTGTACTCGTTGCAGTCTCTCAGGCGGATATGAATCTTAAGCATGAGAAGAGTATACGCACTTGAGGTGGGGAAGTAAACAAGAATGGCTGACTGACATGGATTCGAACCATGACTAAAGGCTTCAAAGACCCTTGTGCTACCCTTACACCATCAGTCAATCAGAAACTAGAACAAGAAAAAAGCGTGCATCGGTTAGGATGCACGCTTGGTTGTTCAATAATTAGAAGCGGAAGCGAAGACCAGCGCGAACACCGGCTGAGCTATCACCACCAGTGTTGAAAAACTCCTCATTCGCAAAGGTATAGCGAACGTCCGAGAAGATGTTGATGTGGTCAGTGGCCTTAAACTCCAAACCAAGGCCAGTGTGGGAATCCCATCCAGACCCAGTGAAGCAATGGCCCATGCCACCAAAAACATAGGGTGACAGACGCAGACCAGACAACACATTGAACTTAGAATCAAACGGCAAGCGGAGCCGCAAGTCCAAGTTGGCGTGAGTGTTGTCCACGAAAGAATCCGTGGGCGACAGGGACGTGATGTCAGTCACGACCTCGACGTAGTCAGTGATGGCGTAGCCGATGCCAATGCCAGCACCGAAGTCACCAGACTGTGCGTTGTAAGTGCCGAACGAGTCTGCGGACAGCCGCGAAAGCGACAGCAGCGATTCAGCCTTGGTGTTCAGTGTCAGGCCCAAGAAAAGGGCTAGCACTGCCAGTAGTTTGTGTGTTCTCATGTTTTTGTATCTGCAACTTACGTTGCAAAATCTGAAGTAACTACGCAGCCACAAGGATCTTGCTCAACTGGTCCAGTGTAAGTCTGAACCCACAGGCTCCACGATGACCACCACCTCCATACTTCGTGGCAACCAAAGACAGGTCATGGTGGGTCTTGCCCTCAATGTGGTAAAGACTTACAGCCACTTCCTTGCCGGTGTAACGCCAGGCAAAACAAGCGTCATGCTCAGGCTTGATTCCTCCTCTGAGAAGGTCGCTGTTGCCACGCTGACCAATATTGAGTGCACAGAATGTTAGGCCCTCCCACTTAAGGGTCTGAGCATAGGCTGAACTGTATTCATCGGCCATCTTATCACTGTAGGATTTGATGGCTTTGCCAGCCAAGATAGCATTGTTTAGATTTGAATGGCCTGTGCTTGTAAATTCTTCGTGGATAAGTGCACATAGGCCTTTCTCATCGAGAGCACGAAGCCCAAACTGAAGTACCTTGCCATTGGGGTCACGGTGGTCCCAAATGTCATACTCACCAGCCAGGCGGATAAGTTTAGGCTCATCCACCTTTCGGTCGATGAAGTCCTGTTTGGTACGTGGAAGGGTAAAAGCATCCCTGATGAACCACTGCCAGCACAGGCGGCACGCGGCCACACCATCAATGCGGAGGCCTTGGAACGCTCCGGGGTGCGGCTCAGCGTCACTAGGTGTGGCGTCCCACTTCTCGATGGCACTCTTGTGATGATCGATCCAGACGATCTTATCGCGCAGCTCAGGGCGAGCCATCAGCTCGTCCACCGAGAGGTCCACGATGTAAATAGCGTCGTACAGCGACCATTCGTTCGAGAATTGATCACCCGCATTCGGATCCCACCACTTGTGCAATGGAGTCGGAACAGGCCGTCCATAGTCCCACCCGTAGGAATGAATGGCAGCTTTGGGATACAGACGATTCAGCCAGTAACGACAAACCTCATTTGAGAGTTTGCCATCATAATCCGCATCGTGATAGACTATAGCAAAGTTCATTTCTTTGTGACGTTTTCCACTGTGCAAAGAATACAGAGTTCACGACGGGCTGACATTCTACCACAAGTGCACTGATGACGAGTGGTGGCATGCTGAACAGCCTCATATGCAACGTCCATCAATGCCTCATAGCACTTGATAAACCTCGAGTTTGTGCACTTGGTCACAGCATCAATGAGCTGTGACTCGACCTCTGGTTCAGATAGCACATACTTGCGTGCAAACTCATCTATAAAGTAGCCAGCAGTTGAGTTGGCTGGCCAACTTCTCGTCTCCTTGAAGTGACGAATCTCCTTGGACAAGGTGTACAAGGTGTTGTTGCTTGACGTTCTAATGGAGTTTTCGATGCCAGGTAGCATATGATTTTTGGAAATGGTGGGCCCAGCAGGACTCGAACCTGCAACCAAGGGATTATGAGTCCCCTGCTCTAACCATTGAGCTATGGGCCCTTTGTTTAACGAAGAAGCGTTCTGGATTGATCACCCCACGCCAAATTCTTGAATGATTGGTCCTGAGTTACGTTTGACGACTTAGAGTAGAACCCCTTTGTATTGAAAGAAGCGTCTCGGACTGTCTTGTTTCCTTTGTCATCCGTTTGGACATAGCCCACAGTATTGAAGTTAAGATCTCTGACGGTCTCCGTTTTCATAGGGCACATCCTAGAACCCAAGGAAATTTTGTAAACCTTATTTTGGGTGTAGTTAACTCATGGGAAGTCTCAGAGAATTTGGTATTGACATAGGCCTTTTGATATCTGGCCTATTTGGCGCTATACTCATGATGAGTAAGAGTGCAACGGCCAACATTAGAACCACCGTTTTGTCTGTGGTGGGTGGTGCAGCTAGCGCGAATTACTTGACGCCTGTAATTATGGATGTTGTTGGAATCAAAGTGCCAAAGGCCCAATTTAGTATAGCATTTCTAATGGGATACCTTGGCCTTAAAGGTGTGGAGATGGTTAGTTCCAAAATGGTGGGTGAAGTAAACGCAACAAAGAATAAACGAAAAAGACGATGAACAGACTACCTTGGCTCATACTGGTTCTGCATCTGATATGTGGTTGTGCGGGTATTAAACCCACAAAGCAGGTCTCAGACAACCAAAAGAAGATGGCTGAAGCTGAGAAGAAGGTTGACAGCACTCTGGAGGATCTAGACAAAAACAAGAAGGGACGTCAAATACAGACATCTGTATTAGCCGCTGGAGCACAGTACTCACTCAGTAAAGTCACGAATGCGCCTATTGAGGTTGACACGGCCCAAAAGCTCACGGAAAGAATCGTCTCGATCCAAGGGCAACCACACTTGGATGAGTTGCAGAAGATCAAGCAGACTGTTGATTTTCTTAACTCAGCTCTCAAAGAGGAACGTACCAAAGGACTACAGTTGCTTTCTGAGCGTGATGCTCTGATAATCTTACTTCAAAAAGAGAAAGCTGATCTGAAAGACAAGTATGACCAACAGATGTGGGAGATGACTGAGAAAGGGAAAGAAGTGGCCAAGAAAGCTGATGAGAATTTGGCTGTCATCAATGGCATGAATTCAATGTTTGGCTTGGGAGCAGTATTTTACGGCTTCAAGCGTTTCTTAGTGTCGTGCACAACGATCCTTATTGTCTTTGGTGTTGTGTTTCTGGTCCTAAGATTGCTGGCTGCTACCAATCCAATTGCAGCAGGAGCTTTCTCCATCTTTAACTTTGTGGGCACAGCTGTGATCGGCTTGATGAAGGGATTGACACCCAAAGCCTTTGAAATGACCGGCTTTGTGGACAAATCTCATAAGGATTCTTTCAAAGAACCCCTTATTAAGATTGTTGATGTTATCCAGGAGTTAAAGCAAAAACAAGAGGACAAACCAGAGGCCACCTTCACCCTCAAAGACATACTTCAGAAGTTTGACAAGGAAATGGACCTTGTTGACAAGGGTGTAATTGACGACATCCTTGTTGAACAGAAGTGGAAGAGAAGACGTTAACGCTTTCTTTTTGTCTTGGGTTTGGGCTTAATTTTGTTTTTTGAGGGCATCTGAGGCACTTCTACGCGTAGAAGTGCAACCATGATTAGACTGATAAAACCAAAGCCGTACATCGAATACTTAAGCGTGTTTGTCTCAACCTGTGTTGATGTTTGTGATCTCTTGTTCAAATGTTCCCTAAGGCGATCAATGCTATCGGTTATTCTGAACTTGTATTCTAAGTAGGCATCAGAATACATAGCTTTCGAATCTAACTTCTCAAAGGCTGGTTTCTCTATTGCTTGGGCCAGTTCATCACTTGCTTTCTTGCCTTGAAGGTACAAGTCTTTCTCCTCTTGGTCCAAGAGTTTTGAATCTAAGATCTCAGACGTCAGTCCTTTTCTGTCTTCAAGGTGTTTGTTAAACAAATCCAAGAACTTTTTGTCGCCAGTGGCTGTATAGGCACAACCTAGATAGGTGAGGTAGTCTGTTGACTTTCTCAGAAAAAGAGTCTTGTCTCTACCATAGACTAGGGATTGGTTAGCAGTCTGAATGGCGTCAAGTGATGATAAAGCCAGAATCACGAGGAACGCCATGGGCACTGTTAGTACCCACATGCTATGCTTGATTTTTTGAAGAGTGCTGTTGTCCATTAAAATAGGTACGTTAGGAACCTTTAGTTTCAACGGCTAATTCGTGGTCGACCATTTCTTTTACCAGGTTAACAAACTTTATCTTTGGTTCCCAACCTAACTTGGCTTTGGCTTTTGAGGAATCACCCACCAACAAGTCAACTTCAGCTGGGCGATAATACTTGGCGTCAATCTCAACAAAGTCTCGCCAGTCCAAGTTTAGGTGCTCAAAAGCCACGGTAAGAAACTCACGAACAGAGTATGTTTCGCCGGTGGCTATGACATAATCATCCGGCTCGTCTTGTTGAAGCATTAGCCACATGGCCTCCACATACTCTTTGGCATGACCCCAATCCCGTTTTGCGCTTAAGTTTCCCAAGCTAAGTTTGTTTTGCTGGCCTAATTTGATTCTCGCTGCAGCCTTGGCTATCTTGCGAGTAACAAAGGTCTCACCACGTCTTGGCGACTCATGGTTGAACAGAATGCCACATGAGGCATGCATTCCATACGACTCTCTGTAGTTGATGACGGCCCAATGCGCAAACTGTTTGGCCACTGCATATGGACTTCTAGGGTAAAAAGGAGTGGTCTCTGTTTGGGGTACCGCCTGAACCTTTCCGTATTGCTCAGAGGACGAAGCCTGATAGAAACGTGGATGGATGCCAATATTTCGGATGGCCTCAAGCAATCGTATGCAACCCATGCCGGTCACTTGCGCTGTATACTCAGGAACATCAAAAGAAACCCTAACGTGGCTCTGTGCCGCCAGATTGTATACCTCGTGGGGTGATATGTTAAGCAGAAGGCTGGCCAAATTGCCAGAATCTGATAGATCACCGTAATGCAACTTAAGGTCATCAAAGATATGATCAATTCTTTGGGTATTGAAACTGGAGGAACGTCGAACTATGCCATGAACCTCATAGCCTTTCTTCAGAAGTAATTCAGCCAAGTAGGATCCATCCTGACCTGTGATTCCTGTGATAAGAGCACGCTTCATGTCATCTAAGAACAGTTCTTGTGTAAAATGATGGCGGTAAATAGAGAGGCTGTAGATGTTGTCACCAGAGCTGATCGTGGAATTGACTGGCTAGACAGGTGCTATGAGTCGCTAAAACCCCTTAGAATACAGTGGACTTGGCACATTGTGGCGCGTCCAGGTTTCATTGAGGCTGTCAGAAACCGTAACTATGACCGGACTGTAGTCCATGTGGCACCACATCATCCAACAGTCCATGAGGCGCTCTGTGGCATAAACCATTATTTAAGTGTTGTGCCTAATAATGGACAGTGGTTTTTTAACCTCGATGATGACAACTTGATGCATCCAAACTTTGATCATCTAGAGGAGATGATGGTGCGTCACGACATCTTGTTTTTCTCACAGCAAGTTAACCCATCATCCGCACGGATAATAGTGCCAGATATTTTTTCGCCAGGCTCCGTTGATATGTCTCAATTTACGGCCAGACGAACGGCCATGGGCAAATTAAAATTCTGGGAGGTCTACAGAGGTGATTCCTACTACCTCCAAGAGTTGGCCATAAGAGCCAGAGGTGGTATGGGATTCACACAACAGAGAATGGGCTACTTCTATGGGGTGGCTTCCTACTACAATGCCCAAAGGTACCCATTCACTGACAGACCTTAAGATTGTCTGCGAGCAGCTTTGATGTAGTATTCAGGGTCTTCAGCCAAGTGGTCCATAGCTATGGACTGGGCGATTTCACGGTCTGATGTGTGCTCCATCTCCATCTCAGTACCTTGAGCAAGTGCAGCTGCATCAAAGTCTTCAGGAACTCTGGCCGTTTCACCTGGTAAGTGTTTGCCTTCTTTCAACTCACGTTGAGCAACATAGGCCTCGCCATAGGCCTCCAACTGGCCAGTTAGTCCTTGGAACTGAGTCTGTGAGATGTTGCTCAGGTCAGACAGAGTCTTGAGTATGGACATGTACTTCTCCAAGGCAAAAGACATATCAGACTCAGGACCGGCTCTCTCAATAGCTTCCTCGTAGGGTTTGGCCTTGGCGGCAAAATGAGCTGCGGTCAACTGAGAAGGGCCACCTGTTTCCTCAGCTGTCTGTTGAATCTTGAAAGCGCCGTCTTTACGGGCTGTGAGAAAGTCTTTTAGGTCGCCCTTCTCTTCGTTCAGTATAAGTGAGACCTGTCTTTTAAGATTCATGTCCTAAATACAAATGGCCAGTACCCGTTAGGATACTGGCCATAGTGGGGGGTCAAAAGATATTAGCCGACTTCTTCGAAGTCTTCGTCGTGCTCAGCAGCCTCTTCACCCGGAGTCTCACTTGACTCATGGTCTTGGCCGTGCATGTCCAGAAGCTCGTTGGCTAGATCATGGATTGCAGCATGACGCTCTTCCATGCTCATGTCTTCATTGTCAAGAGTGTGGATGATCTCATTAGCAATATTAACCTCAGTACGTTCCTCTGGATTGCCCATGTCAGTTTCGTCATGGGAATTTTCCATTTCTGAGGCCAAATCAGGGTCAGCGGTGGCCAGAAGATCCATCTCGCTCTCGCCAACCAAGCGATTTACAACCTGTTGAGCTTTACTTTCAGTCTTCATGTCGCCGTACTCAGACGCACACTTTTTGCAGACACCCTTGCTGGTTCCGCATGTGCAACCTTTGCGTTTGGCTCTCAAGGCAGCAAAGTCTGGAGCGTCAATCTTGTTTGGATTTCCCGCCATGCGGGCAATCATCTTTTGCTTAGGAGAAAGAAGAGGTTTCATATGTCCAGCCTTATCTACACGTGATTCACTCACAGGATTATATTCGTCGAAATCTTCTCTGGATCCTATCCAGATACCATTTTTGTCACCCCAAGCAAAAAGCTCATCCCAAGCATTTGTCTTTTGAAGCAGAGTGTCAAACTTGTGTAATTGTGAAGCATCAACACGTCTAGCAACCTCAGAACGTTTTCTATGCAATTGATCTTGAATAGACTTTGGCGAACTCGATTTGTTGATGCCTAAAAATAGTGTTGGCTTCATAGCAAGTACACACTAAGTACTAGTCAAAAAAGAATAGCTGGACTAGTCTTGAGTCCTCAGGTTTTTGACCAGCAATGCCTTCATACGAAGATGCCGAATGAATCATTTTGGCATCCCAAACAACCAGACGATTGTAAACAGCACCCACTCGGTCCACTAGTTCCCATGGTTCTGGACTACGTATGGTTTCCTCTGTATACGTTTCAATGTCTGCTCTTTGCATCTCCTCAGGTGAAGAAAAGCGACTGGCTTCCAGGGGATGGTTGGGCGGTCTTCGACAACCGGTGGCTTTGGATCGCCAGAAACTTGTGCCTGCACTGATCGGTGCATTTGGTGTTAAATAGATAGCAGCTGCATTCGTTTGAGAATCACTGTGCCAAACCAGAGGATCAGTGTAGCCTGTAATTTGGAAGCAACCATTGGCAGAACCACTGGTAGTCCAGTTAAGAATGTTTCTCTGAAGAAGTCGCTCAAGCTCTTCTTTCAAACCTGGCCATAGAAATGACTCGCCTGTTCTTTGGCCTTTGTAGAAAGACGGAGCTGAGGCAAATTGCTGATCAAGGGCAAATTGACGTATGACGTCAGGTTCCTTGAAGAAATTATCCACAACTAGCAGGTCAGGTGATCTGCGGTTGAAGAGAATCTTTGGACGTGCTGGCGTATTTTCAAAGTCTGAGGCACGCACCCACATCTTCTGTTGGATTCCCCCAACAGCCGCATAGTAGTATGTGACGCCATTCTCAGACCTAGGCGCCACAGGCAAGATGAATGCAGGTTCACCCGTCACCTTTAAGACGGCTTGCAGACCTGGAGCAAGTATCATGTCATACAGAACTGGGGATTTTCCCAGACTTCCTCCACGTCATGCCTAGTTTTAAGGTAGACCACACCAGAAAGCTTGTGGTCCGAGCAATACTGAATGGCAGACTCAAGTCCCTCGTGTGAAACAGGGAAGTGCTTGCTCATGGACTCCTTGGAGAAGTCCACCCATGGGTTACGAACGGCGTACGTTGGGTATTTGGACATGTTAGACACATTAGGCTGCAGCGTGAATCTTGCGGAGGAGAACCTTGCCACAGGAGGTGCGAACTTTGTGCAGGCGGTACTTGTGGTCGTAGCCAATGACTTCGGCTGAAGTCTGCTCCTCGCGGAAGGTAACCATAACGCGAGTGCCAACAGACAGGATGTTGTCGCCGTTGGAAGCTTGAACGACAGTCTGGACAGAAACTTGAGTGGGTTCCTCAGGTTGGGCTGCAACTTCGCCGTTGACGACCAAGTCAACCTTGACGAGATGAGGATCAGCGTCAGTGTTCGTGTAGCACGTGTACTCGACTTCCTTGCGGACTTGTTCCATGAGCTGTTCGACGCTCATGTCAGCCATGGAGTCAGGAGTACCAAAGTCTTCGGGCATTTCGATGTGGAGGGTAATAGAGAGTTTTTTCATTGCGAGGTCAGTATACCCAGGCCGTCACGAGTTGTAAACAACTTTTGTAAACTTTTTTCAAGAATTTTCATCAGGCCATTTTCGCTGCGCCTGGCATTGAAAAAATCGATGTTCCACGTGGAACAAGTTCAAGAAAAAAGCGCTGTCTTTCGACAGCGCCATGAACTAGATGACAGAGATCAGCGCACAGCCGCGAAGAATCGAGACTCACTCGTATTGGGAGCAATCTCAACCTCAACTGGAGTCTTGTGACCTGGAGTGGCTACCTGAGGCCAGTTTCGGCAGATGGCCGTATTTGCTCGGTTTACGATGAAGAACACATCGCGAATCCATTCACCTGACTCATTCTTGACCTTGACAAGAAAACCGCTGCCAACTTCAATCTGACCTTCAGGAATAATGCCTGTGGCTTGAAGCTCTGACAGGTTCCTAAGTTCAACATTGCGCTTCTTTGCATCAACCTCAGATGGAGTACTGACTTTTGTTTTTGACATACAGGATGGAGAACAATTTCTCAGGATTCGGGTTAAAAAGGAAGATGCTTCCAACTGCCACACTTTCTTTGATACACTTCCCAATCGTGAGAGCTGTACTCTTGAGTCCAAACCTCTGAGCCGATGACTGGTCCACAAACTCGGCAACCCCACTTTTCGTGGATGATTTCTGCACCCATCACAAAGTTCCTGAAGCCGTGGTCATTACACCTCTTGCAGTAGTCATTATCAATGTAGTGAGCCCAGTACTCAGTGTCTAAAAGACCCACTTTCTCAATAGTTGCTTTGCTAAAGCACAGAGGTCCATCATTCACAAAATGAACCTCTTTGTACTGGCCACCCTCTAGCCATGTAACATTCTCTTTAACCGCATGGCTGTGGCTGCATGAGAAATACTCAATCTGTGTATTGTGTATAATGCCGTCTCTCATGCCCACAAGACCCACATTGGGCTCTTGAGCATACAGTCTAGCCAGGTTCCTATGGATGTGCTTGTCTTGAACTTTCTGGTCGTCCTGAGGTGTCAGAAACAAATCACAGTCAGAAGCCATGAATCGCTCAATGGCGTCGTTAGTATTAGGAGCACGCAGCTTCTTGGTGCTTTCAAAGTAGCGAATGTCTTTGAATTCCTTGAGAGTGCCATTGATGCCATGATCAACGAAATTCTGAAGAGAATTGTCCGTGCAATTGTCAAAGACAAAGTCAATCACTGTGTCCTTTGGCAAGTACTTGATCCCCTCACAAAGCCATGGTACATGGGCAGCTTTGTTCCACACAGTGTAGTGAACGTATAGTTTCATTGGAATTTGTTTGACCACATGTCAGCTAGCTTGAAAAAGGTACTGGAGTTATTGCCGATTCGTTCAACACACTTGGAAAGTAGGAGTAGATCCACCATGGCTGACTTACAACCAGTGGAATCACGCTCGTACTTGATGTCTTCCTGCTGTAGAATTTTTGAGCCAAATATCTTTGCAAGATGCATCTTGGCCGTGGGACTATTAGACATGACCAACACAGCCCCTTGCCAATCGTCAATCTTTTTCAGGAGTTCAGGATTGATTGGATTTTCTTTGAAGTAATCACACTGAAATCTCTCTTCATGAACACGAAGATGGACACCCAAAGTATTTCTTGGAAGACAGAAATCTTTTACTTTTTCAAGAATGTCTGGTTGAATAGTTAGTGACATCAACCATGACAAGCCCACACTTAGGTCAATTCTTGGGTCAAGTTTATGTTCAGGAAGTTCGTCAAAATAAGCTGTGTGAGATTTTACAACCACTATGTTGGTTGTGTCAAAAGTTGAACAAGCATTTTCAATACGATGATACCACGCGACCTCATGGGCGATGTCCATAATCCAATAAAGATCCCACTCCGTAAAAAGATCGATCTCATTGGTAAACAAGTCTGACCAACGTACACTGGTCCCGTCCTCACCATTCAGTGGCCAGTAGACCTTTAATAAACGGCCCTCAGCCACGGCTTTAGACATGGCTGAGGCCAACCCAAATATCCTGTTGCACATGCCTGCGGTTGAAGCAACATACAACAATGGCCTAAATCTCCCACGATCACAGTAGTTTAACCAGTTTACCCGGCCCTTGTCAAATTCATTGGTTGTGATTGTGGAATACTCGTTCATTACCAGGCCTTCTGTATGACACACTGGTTGGGCCAGAAATGAATCATGCGAACGTCAGTTATTGTCGACGGGCATTCACGAGCGGTCATGTTGTCCATCTTGTGAATAAGCGGCTTAAACAAAGCACTCTCTAGTTTCTCACGAGTGTTGTTGTAGTCCGTGTCATCAGGATTGTACTTGTGGCCAGGATGGGTTTTTCTCCACGGGCTCATATCATAGTATGAGGCTTCCAGGTCTTCAATGAAGTAAAAGCCACCACGCTTCAAACGTGGCCACCAGAGGTAGAAAGACTCAACGATATGAGACACAAGATGACTACCGTCATCGACAATAACGTCCAAGTCGCCACTGATTTTGGCCAAAACTGTGGGGTCTGTTTGACTTGCTGTGAAAACAGTCGTTCTCTGGCCGTAGTCATTGTTGGCCGCAGGATCAATATCAACACCATAGATGTGCGCAACAGAGAAGTAGTCACGCCACGTTCTTAGTGATGCTCCGTTGAGAACACCAAACTCAAGCACCTGCTTGGCGGTGTGTCTCATTGGCCCAACATACTTTTCGTAGACATCCAAATACGACTCACCATGGTATTCATGGGAGTCAGCTTTGTCTGTTCCAGTGGTACGACCAACCTCTCTTAGTGTCATTTGACCTTGTGTTTTCATTTGTTATTCTCCCATTTCCAACTTGATTCAACGATGGACTGAAGATCTTTCTTGGCCTTCCAACCCAACACCCTCTGTGCTTTGTCAGGCACAGCTACCAGCTTTGCTGGATCACCCGGTCGTCGGTCTGTCATAACCCTATGGGTTTTAATACCTGTGACTTTGTCACAGCAGTCAAGAACCTCAAGAACGCTGTGACCAGCACCTGTTCCAAGAACGAACGTGTCACATTTCTCTTGGTTAAGAGCCAGGATATGGGCATCAACTATGTCCTCGACATGGACGTAGTCACGGATTCCAGTTCCGTCTGGGGTGTTGAAATCAGTGCCACACACTTTCATCTCTCCACCATTCTTGGCTGCTCTTAAGGCCGAAGCAATCAGGTGGGTCTCATGCAGCCGGTTCTCGCCCATCCGGCCATTCTGGTCAGCGCCAACAACACAGAGGTAGCGGAATATCGTTGAGGTCAACTCGTACGCCCTGGAGTAATCCTGGATTTCAAACTCTGATGCCAGTTTACTTGTGCCATAGGGTGTTATTGGACCCACAGGTGTTGACTCAGTTAGAAGTCCATCACATGGGGCATATACAGCGGCAGTGCTGCTAAATATGAGTTTGTTGACATCAGCCTCCACCATGACATCTAGCAGGGTGTGAGTGCCTAAAGTATTGGAAGACCAATAAATTTGTGGGTCTTTTATGGACTCAGGGACAGAGGCCATGGCTGCAAAATGCATCACAGCGTCACATCCTTTCATCAAGCGATACAGTGTGTGGATGTCACGAATATCACAGTGACTAGTAACACCATCAGGGTGACTCTCAGAAAAGTTGTCAATCGCTACAACTTCGTGGCCTTGTCTTTTGAGCTTACGAACACAGAAGCTGCCAATAAAACCTGCTGCGCCAGTTACTAGGATTTTCATGTATAGTTTAGGTGAAGAGTTCCAGCACAACCTGCAGCAGTGCTGGCCTCAACATCAGTCATAAAGTCACCAACCATCCAACAGTCTCTCAAGTCGAGACAGTGGTCGATGGCTGCTTTCCAGAACATGCCTGGACCTGGTTTACGATCAATGTGATCTCGGTATGGAGCATAGTAAGCCCCATCCAAGCCAAACATGTCCACAATTTTTTGGTTGGCCTCTTCAACATCTGATTCCGTGATTAGGCCATCCTGAACTGCACCTTGGTTTGTCACCAATAAAGTTTTGAAGCTGAGACCCTTTGCAAAACTAACCAACTTGTGTGCGTGAGAAGTGGGTCGTATGTCATTGTAGGGTGCTTTTCCAACAATGTTATGAACGAGTGTGTCATCACGATCAAAAAAGATGGCCTTGCGTGTCCACAAACTGGTTTCAAACTTCTTGGCCTTCTCTGAGGCCAAAATCAGGTTGTCTTCAGTGCCAACATCGATGTGGACAAGACCTTCAGGGCAATAGCCCGCCATTTGACCAACAAGCTTTGGAATGACATCATGGCCAAAGTCAAAGGCTTGCATACTGGCCACACTTTTGAATAGGCGGCCATCCATCATATAGACGCCAGCATTGGCCAAATTACTTTTTGGACAGGCTGGTTTCTCTTCAAAACTTGTGATGTGTCCATGGCTGTCCACATCCACAATTCCACACTGTTTTGGCTTGTTGGTCCTAAACAACAGCATCGTCATTGGCTTTGAGTGCTGACGATGGAAGTTGGCCATATCACTGATGCTTACAGTGCTCAAGTTGTCACCATAGACAACTATGACAAGTTCATCATCACTCACATCCATGGTGTGGCAATGGGCTGCAACTGAACCTGCGCTGCCTAACAGCACAGGTTCATTGAGCAAAGTTATGTTAAATAGAAGACGTCTGGCTGAAACGTATCTTGAAAAAAGATCTGGATGGTGGTGTACGGTAGCATACACAGACTTAACCCCAGCTTTGGAGAGTGAGTCTAACCAGTGGTCCATGAGAGGTCGTCCACCCACAGACAAAAGACACTTGGGTATGCTCTGAGTGTACTTGTGTAGACGTTGACCAACTCCGGCTGAGGCTATGAAAGCTTTCATCACATACCAGCTGCTAGGATAATTGAGTTAGCTTGTGGTACTGAACCCACTAGATGATATGGACAATCACCATACGCAGTGGGTTGCATCTTGTGGTGGTGTACAAGAGCACTAGCCACTGTTTGCTCATGAGCATGACCAAGAACCCGTGGATCAGTGGATATTTCGCCTAGAGCCACGCCTCTCAAACCATTAAATGGTCCAGGAAGGGTCTTCCCATCCTGACAAATTTTAATAAATTCGTCTGTCCATGCTTTAGACCTAGGATGGGTGTAATCAACACCAAAGTGTTGGCCAGTAATGTCAGGCAAAGCAAATGAACCCTCACGGGTCATATGCAGTGTTTCCACAGCTGAGTCTTTACACCACTGGCCAATGTTCCAACCATTAAGCCAGAATAGATGGCCATCCTTTTCAATTTTCTCAAAGATGGGCTCAACTGGGCTTACAGCCCAGCAAGCTGCATCCAACCATAGGATGGTCGTGTACCCACGTTCCATAACATACTGGAATGCATAAGACTTGAAAGCGTCTGGAATCTCGTCATGAGACGGAGAGCCAGGAGGATAGTTATCTCTCCAAAAGAAGGTGTCGAACGTACGCTTGTTGAGATCATCTTTGTAGACCTCAGTCATGCTGTGGAGTAGTCTGTCAATGCCACGTGGATACCAGGATCCCACGCCAACGCTAATGATGCAACGCTTTTTCATTTTAGTCTTATCTGACTTCCAAGGTGTTCAAAGTTAAAAGGAACATGACGAAGGCCTGTGCCCATCAGGATGTCTTGGTGGTATTTTGGATCTGCAAAAAATACAAAGAAACCACCAGAACCCGCGCCAAGAATTTTTCCACCCACAGCACCACAGGACCTAGCCTGTTCGTACCAAGTGTCAATTTGAGGGGTTGACGCGGTGTTGAAGGCTTTTCTCTTCAACATCCAACTATCATGAAGCAGTTGACCAAAAGCTTCAATCTTGTTGTTGGATATGTCTTCATAGGCTCTAAGGGCCATGTCAGACATTGTTGTCAAGTAACCAAGGCTATCATCGGTGGATACTGATGCGGACAGCGTGTCAGATGCGTCTCTGGAAATTCCAGTGTGGCACATCAACAGGTGCTTGTTGAGTGTGTAAAGAGTGCTGGCATTGCACATCACTGGATGAACCTTAACTGACTCATCCTTGAAAAACTCAATTAGATTGAAACCTCCAAAGGCCGAAGCAAACTGGTCTTGCTTTCCTATCTGTTTGCCACACACGTCAATCTCAATGTGACAAGCTTGTGTGGCCAGATCCACTTTGGTTGTTGGGTCACCCAAGTATGAGTGCAAAGCATTTAGAAGACCTACAGTGTAGGCACTGGATGAACCCAAACCACTTCCGTTGGCCGGAATATCAGCCATGGAGGATATCTCAACAGGAGAATCCACGGCCATAAATCTCAAGCATTCCCTGGCCAGTTGGTGCTGAATATCATCTATGTGGCAGACATTCTCAGTTTTTAAGTATGATATTCTGAATTGGCTATCAAACTTCTTGTTGATAGCCACATGCAGAAACTTGTCAATAGACGTGGACAAGACACGTCCAACGCCTTTTCTGTAATGCTGTGGTCGATCACTGCCACCACCAAAAAAGCTGACTCTAAACGGAGTTGAACTCAGTATCAAAGCCATGGAATCACGTTTTCACCCTCAATACGCCACGAGATTACATTCTCGTTAGTAACACAGTAGTGTGCAAGACCAATTTTTGAGCAGGTCTCAATCACCTTTGAGATGTGGCCATCATGTTCAACACACATACACTTCAACCTGTTACCTTTGTAATTTCTCACAAAAGATTCAAAGAGATTGGTTGAGATGCCTTCAACATCTATGTTTACGAAATCAAAATCTTCAGGAATTTGGTTGATGAGATCAACCATGGAGATTGGATACACCCAGCAAGGTGAAAACTTGGCGTATGACGACCACTTTGCCACGTGGTCACAAGACAACGTTCCCAAAGCATCACCGTTGGAATCAAAGAATGCCATGAGTTTTGATGGACCACTGGGAACAACGGCTGCATTGATGCACTTAACTTTCTCATTACTCTTGTGCAAGTTAAACAATGCTGGAAACACCGTGGGTGCGGGTTCCACACATACGCCAGACCATCCTAGCTCAACCAGGCGATATGTGTTTGAAAAAGTTTTGCCATCGTAGGCACCAATGTCCAGGAAATTTCCAGGAGTGCTGCCCACGGCCTCAAGGATCCACTTTTCCTCGTCATTTTGAGAATACATAATTCTAAGAACAGGGTTTTGAGATCTCGCATCTACGACAAATTATGTCAGAGGACTCATCTTTCAATCCAGACATGACCTCTAGATAGCTCTTACTCTTAAACAAGTCCTCGTATGTATTGACTGTCAAGTTGCCTAAGATGTGGTCTGAACCATAGTCCATGCAGCAAAGAACCACATCACCATTAGGAAGCAACACATTGTGATCAATCTTTGGACCACAACTGGAACACTCCAATTGTCCTGATTTTTTAGGCAACTCACGACCTGGAAGATTTCCAGCTCTACTGTACAGAGACGAAGTACTGTCTGGAACATGGCCTACAACAGCCATAACTTCAGGATGAATGGCGCCAATCACCATCTTAGTGTGTTTGATGTTGGCAACACAATACGACAGATTGGCCAAGTACTCAGGCGTGATGTTCATCTTCATCAAGCCATCAGCATCTGGAAGGTGAAGACAGAAGTGCCGAAATGGAACATGCTTTATAGCATCAGTGGTGCTTCTGGCCATGTTCAACGTGGTAGTGTATACGTCCACAGTGTGACCTAAACTATGAGCCATGAGTATCATGTCTACACAGCTCTCGTTTAAGAATGGTTCGGCCATTCCAGCAAAACACACTTCAACGTGTGCGGGAACCTTGGAAAGACAGGCTTGAAAGGTGTCTAAACCCATCTTGGTCACCTTCGAAGTAGAACCCAGGCCGTAGTTCTTGATGTGCAACTTTTGAGGACAGTAGCTACACATCATCTTACAACCCACAACCGTTGATATTTCAAGAATGGCCATGTTATGTGGGAAAAGTATGTTCGGCCTCTGTCACAGAATCATTGAATCTGTAGAATGCCAGCACCTTATCTACGTTTGCTGATTTTATAACTTTTGGGTGCAATCTTTGGGCCCAGTGGTAATCTTCACCATACGAGGCATCTGCGAAGTCCTCAGACTGGGCAATTGACGTCCTCCACACCATGTTGTGGAAAGGCTTACGTTGAATGTCCATCCAAGTTTCGCCTTGTCTATAGGCACCTTGGTTTTCGTAATCAAGATTGTACCTTACTGTGAACCAGTTTCCGCCATTAAGACTAGCCTGAGTGTTGTAGGTTATCAGATCCACACCCGGATTGGACTGTATGGCCACTAAAATATCAGCCACAAAGCTGTCACTGATGTCATCGTCATCATCCACCATGACAATGTACTCACCCTTGGCTAGCTTTACCAGTCCGTCTCTTTTCAGACCCACAGACCGGCGTTTATTGTCGAAAAAAGCTAGAATCTCTACATCTCGATTGTTGGCGACTTGGGACTCCAGTTTCTGGTAGAGTGGAGTAAAAAACCTAGAAACCCTGGATGGTATGCTAGGAACAAGAATGGACAGTGTCATCGCATGTAGTTTAGTAGGATTTCTTGACCAGATTTTATGGGTCTAGTGGCATAGAATCTGTAAAGACGTCGCCACTCATCAGTATCCCACGTAGCATTATTGTCATCAGAATGGTTGTAGATTGAACCATAACCCAATACCACGGCGTGACACTCCTTATTGCACATGGGCCAACAGAAAACCATTTGGTATAGGGACGCATCATTTACCGAAGTTTTAGTGTGGCTAAGTGTGAAAAAGTGACACTCTTCAAGTACTTCACCTGCGTCGATGTCAGATGTAGCAAAAACTCCACGGCCATGAATTGGTGAGTCCTTGACCTCAATCTTGGTTGAACGAAATAGAGCCATGGTGCTGACCCTGTGCAAAATGTCAACTACTGAATCCAACCCGTTATGGCATATCTTGACTGTGATATGCCTGGAAGTATGGGTGTTACACAGTGTGGAGTTTGGCTGTTGCCAACTGTGAAAATGGCCAATCTATTAAAGACTGGCGGCATGGCTGAAATGGTTCCATCTGGATTACAAGCCACATACAGGCCACCCCAGGAAATGTTCCAATTCTTTGTCAAGTGATAGACAAAAGCCAAACGGCCGTTAACATCATCAGAATGGGTGGCCAGCCATGAACCGCCCGAATATCGATTAGCAAAGCACTCATTAACAGTGGTAAGCTCCAAACCAGTAACTTGGTTTAAGAAGTCGATAAATGGCTTGGACTTAATGAAGTTGGCTACTTCACAATATCTGCATGCACAAGCTGAATGATGGTCATTAGTGGTGCGAAAGAATGAGTATGAGAATCGGTTGTAGTCCAACGCATGGCATGCTGCATTGCGAGCTCTTTCGATGTAGTAGTTGTTAGACTTATCACACCTATGGACTTCCATCTCATCATTGAGATCACGGTTGGGCCAAGTTGAAGCAAACCACCAGTCCTCTGGCATCGTTTTTAGGAAATCGCCAACACGCTCGGCGGCTGAATTTTCTAATATGTTGTCAATAACAAGGCGACCTCTTCTCTGAAATGATTCAGCGTAGAGTGGAATGTCCGAAGGATTGATGCCAAGCATGGAGTAGAGAACTAGGCCAAAGACTCTGCTTGAGCCAAAAACTTGTTGGCAAACATGACATTGCGACCAGTTAGTTCTTTTCGCTTTCCATTGACAACACCTGTGCGTTTGTACTCACGCTTCATTTTTCCTTTGTCTGAGCGTAGTACTGCGTCCGTCATCTCTGGAAAGCTGTCCAGACTGCCAATGTTAAAGACATAATCAATCAACATTTGCTCTTGTTGTGGGGTCAAGGCCAGATTGACCTTGTACCTCTTTTTGATATAGTCGTGGACTCCTTTTTGAGCGGCCAGGATGTCTTGAACTAGCAAATCTTCAACTTCTTGGTTAGAAAGTCCATTTTTCAAGGCCTTAAGATAGGTGTTCTCATCTTGAAAATGATGGCCATAACCAACATTGTAACCACCAGATGGGTCCTTGTGAGGATACCAACGGCCATTCTTAAGACCGACGTTGTTCCCATTCTCAGCTTTTTTGATGTAGTCTAGAAAGTCTTGTGACAAGACCGGATTGGCCCTCTGAACAGACCTATGAATGGCAGCAGGTTGCTTGGTAAGACTTGCAACCTGCTTTGCAGGTATTGCGGGTTGAGGTGCCTCAACAATCTGTGATATTATCCGCTTGGCTCTTTGCACACATTAAGTACAGAACCAAGAGGTCACAGTGACTTGGATATGATCAAGCCAGGCGGACAGTCCATGTTGGCCAGCAGGTAGAACCAATTTTTCTTTGGCACCATGGTTTGTCCAATGTACTCAGCCTGGCATTGGTCATCAAATACACCAATCTTTCCCCAGAGTGAATCTGGGCTACGTGTAAGTGCATCAATCGCGTCCTGCCCATTGCGAGCCATGACATATGCACTTAGATTGAATGGTCCAGTCACGTCAAAAAGTGAAAGGTTGAGGGTATTTGACTTCTCGGCCTCAGGAATGAGGGCTGAGTAATCAAGTTTTGGACCAACTTGCCAGGGTAAAGGATTCATTTCTTTTGGATCACTTTGATAAGTTCATCGAGGGAGTAAACTCCTTCAGTTAGAACAACCCTTGTGCCTCCTTGTTCTGGACAATTTAATGTCAACTTTGACTTTACGTTGACACTGGAGGCCAACATGGGGCGGTCCATGTAGTAAAACTGCCCATTCTTGTAGATGAAATCCGCAGGGGACAACAATTTCATGGCATCGTAAATAAAAAAGCGGAGCCGTAGGCTCCGCTTGTAGAACAGTTTATTTGGTAAGCTTTAGTCTTGCTTGAAAAACCAAACGGGTTTTCCATTCGTGTCATAGTCTCGATGGAGGTACTTGCCTCCGATTCGGGAGTTGTAAACGTAGGTTGATGCGGTGCTCTTACTCACACCCAACTCCTCGATCAGATCTTCGAGGGTAGCACCTTGAGGATGGCGAGAACAAGCGGCTTGGAGCCGAGGAGCAAGAGCGTCACCAGCATGGCGGCGACGGGGGACAGTTGACGAAGCTTGTTCAAGGATTCCTTGAAGGACGTTGTCAATCTCAAGGATGCGAGCTTGAATACGTTCACGGTTGGTGATGAGCTGTTCGAGGTAGTCAAGCTGCTTGCGGTAGTCGGCGATGGTTGCGAGTGTAACGTTCATTTTTGCTTGTGTTTGTGTTTTATTTTTTGATTGGAAGGCAGCGCCTTCAACACGGACATCTTGATCTCTGGACTAGATTTTGTAAACAAAATTTGAGAAGTTTTTTCAAAAATCTTCATGAGGCTGTTTTTACTGCGTCCTGCATTGAGAAAATCGGTTACTCGATCACAAGAAAAGGCTTGTTCCAAGCGTTAGTCAAGATGTTTTTTGAGGAGGAACCTTGGATTTTTGAGCTCAAAACCTCAAGAATTGACTTGGAAAACTGGCCCGATTTTTCCTGCCATGAGTAGTAAGCGTCATGAAACTCGTCCTGAGTCCTGAATGAGATTCGACGAGGTGGACTTCCAACTGACTTGTAGATCAAGTCTGGGTTAATAAAAACCTGAACCTTAGAACCCTCAGTCGAGACCACGAAGGTGTCCTTGTCAAAAGCTGATATAAAGTCCTTGAGGTTCATAGGCGAGCTTCAATTGAGAAAATCTCGACAGACAACTCGTGTCTGGTCACAGCAAACTGCCACTTGACTTTGTCTTGAAGAGAGGCCATTAAGATTTCCTTAGCCGTTTGGCCTGTCTCAGGATGAGACTCCAAGAAACCCACACGCGCTTGGTAGGTTGACTCATCCAACTGTGAGATGTGTGTGATCACGTGGGTTGGCTTACCAAAGGTGAGGTTGCAATAACCAGTGATGGGAAATGGCCCACTGTTAACTTTGCACTCAAAAAGCTTGAATGCCTCAGCAAATTCCTCAGCAGAGATAGAGACCGAGTTTAAGTCAGGTTTAAGAACCACCGTAATTTCGTGCAAGTCTGTGGTCATGATTTTAAGTATTCACTTGGCTTTGACTTTCTCAAGTATCGATTAAAAGTGGCTGGCTCAGCTAGAGAGGCCAAGGTGCCAACAAATCGTGTGATTCTGATGATTTCTGGCATGCCATCTTTCATGACAACTACGCCCGCGGGTGAGAAAGTTCCATTTCTTTCTTTCAAAGGTGGAAGTACTCCAAAGGAAAACAGAGTGCCTTCGACAGCAGATTGTCGAGTCTTGACTCTGAGATACTGTCGAATCTTGTTTGAGAGAAACCTCTCTAGAATCTCTGAGCTGTCATACGGACCGCTGATGACAGTCTCTTTTGTCAGAGGTGAGTATGTTTGGATCGTGATCATTAGCTTAGCTCATTGCATACAATGTCAGTGGCCTGAACCATACTGAGGCCACGTTTTATAGCATCTGTCAAATAGAGATTGATTTTTGTGAGTGAGTCTGGACCGTAGAAATGTATCAGAGACTTGTGTCTTCGAACAATAGCCACCTGACCATCATTCATTGTCCATACCTCACCATATCGACCCATAGAAACTAAACCAAATCCTCGTGGCAAGTCTAAATCCTTGGACGAACGCACACGAGGCAACGGACAAAATCTGGGCAGACTGATCACTTTCTTGGTCGTTGTGCTGGGTTCTGGCTCAAAGATCTTTACTTGAAGTTCCTTTGTCTTGGTGGTTTTGTTGACTTGTTTGGGCTTGTCCACTGACAGTAAACGAAGACCACCCTCACCTTGAGGTACCAAGTCCAGTTGATTTAGAATAGTCTTCATGGGATTTACGGGGCTTTTTAAGCTAACCCCAAGCTCAAGTACATCTTACTCAGTGACAATAGGAGTAATCGAGGTCTTGTTAGGAACGACCTCGTAGATGCGAACCTGACTGGCAAGATCAAAGTCAGAGTAGCGACGCTTATCGAAGTCAGGCTTGGGAACCACAACAACCTCAGTGGACATGGGGTTGTTAATGCCCAGCTTGTCAGCAACCTGTTGACAAGCTTTGAAGAAGGCTGTGTAGTGGGTCTCGCAGAACTCGCCGTCCTTGAGGAATGCCTTCGAGTCAAACTTGGCTTTGCGAGTCTGAATGACATAGTCATTGACATCAGCTTTGGTGCCATCGGCCTTGAGCACTGACGACTCAAACAGATTGACAACTGTCTCCTCAGCCAGAGCTGGGTAAACCGCGCTGAGAGTGACACGAACACCCGCACCAGTGCTATCGACCAGCTTGACTGACTTGGTGTCAGAAGACTTCTGAGAGACGTTCATGGCGAAGACCTCACGAGAACCTTCGCGCTTAATGATGGGTTCAATCTCGAGGATTTCGGCCTCGGCACGAGCGATGTCAGCCTTAGCTGTATTGAACTTGCTGATGAGATTGCCAGAGATGGCGATCGTCTTGATGTCACTGCCAGACTTCTTGGCAGCCACGTCTTTGGAGTTGGTCTTGATAGTTTTAAGGGCCATATGATTTTTGTTCTTGTTTGTTAACCGTGGATAGAGTATACGGTCAGCCAAAAAAGTTGTAAACAAAATTCTTCAAAAAAATTCATGCAGCTGTCTATTGTCATCCCGGTCTACAACCCGGTGCACCTTGAGTCCAAGATCGAGGAGTTTCTCGTGCCTCAACTTGACGCGTTCAGGCGTAACTCTGACTTTGCGGGCATGGAGCTGATTTATGTGTGCAATGGATGCACAGAAAAGACGCGTGAAGCGCTGTCTAGCTACTCGAATGGCCTGCCTGTAAAAGTCTTGTGGTTTGACCAGGGCATTGGATTTACCAGGGCGACCAACGAAGGTATCAAAGTCTCGAAAGGAGACTTTGTGGCCATGTGGAATGACGATGCAATCTTGCTGGACTATCTGGACTCACAGAACCCTCGTGGTCCCACAAAAGACACTTGGAAGAAAATTCTGTTGAAGCCACTCATTGAGGATGAGAAAGTTGGGATGACAGGAATTCATGAGCTGTGGTGTGAAAACAGCCTGTGCTGGTTTTTTGTGGGCTTCTGTGTGGCACTGAGAAGGAAGATGCTTGAGTCAATTGGTCTGTTGGACGAGATATTTTCGCCTGGTTCGGGTGAAGACATTGACTTGTCAATCAGGGCCAGACGGCATGGTTGGAAAACAGTGAATGTGGACACCAAGAGATTTGACATGCTTAACAGAGGCAGCTCACTTCAGCCTAATGAATTTACGTACCCACTCTATCACCCAGGAGAGAGCACCTTCCACCATTGGGATTCAAAGAATGACTTTAACCCAGAGTCAAAGTGGGCTCAAGTTTTTAATCGAAATGGTGAGATATTAAAGAACAGACGTCTGTCTGGTTACTACTCCATGACAGGTCAACCAGACGAAACTGTGCCAAGGTTAGGGACACTCAAAAAATCTATACGAGACCTCTTTACCGTTTAAGGAGCATACAGTATCGATCGTATTTGTCCATGGTTTGCTGAGGTATTTCGGCCTTCCAACCTAAGGCCACCAGAGCATCCATAGCCCGTCTCACATTTACAAAATGGCCATCATTTAGAATCAGAAGTCCGTCGTCCTTCAAGTACTTGGGTGCAATATCCACAATTAGGGCGTATCGATCTTGCGAGTCGGCCTCATAGGCATTGACGAAGATGATGTCAAATTTATTGAGTGGCATCTCACCAACAGTCGCTCTGTTCATCGAGAGACCCATAAGAGAGGCAAAGCGATGTGTGCCCTCAGTGTCTGATGAATTAACGTCAGCTGTGGTGGTGTCAAGACCAGCTGATGCAAAAACAACTGAGGAGAAGTTGGAACCAATCTCAAGGGCTGTCAATTTGTCTGACTTGTCTAGCATAGTTTCAAGCCAGAGAGAAGACTCAAGTGAGATTGCGTATACAACTGTTTTTATGGATGACGTGTACGCTTTCCATGCAGTAATGAGGTCAATTCCTGTTTTTTGACGCACACCCATTTTTGACTCAACAAAACCGTTGGCCTTTCTTCGATTGTAGATCGCCTGGCCCCTATCCCAACGTTCATCTGATGAGTGAGCCTGGTCCACTGCGTCCTTATTACGCTTAAAGCAGGTGTGATGGAGGTGTTCAAACAGCAGGGTTCTTGCGTCAATTACCACATCGTCCAGTTGGGCATGATCACCAAACTCAGTGTCACAGAATAAAGACTCATATTCAGGCCAAAAAACGTAACCAAGTTTATCATATCTAACACGGGTCAGAATGGGCAGAGTAAACGGCTTGTTAGTGGTTGAGTTGTTGCAATCATTTACTCTTACCACCCACGGCTCATTCATCCAATTTGGACGAAGACCAACTAACTGAGAATCCCAGTCTTGAGGTGGAACGAAATCGTCAGAGATGACCACCAGCACTTTTCCTTTTGAGGCTTTGGCTGTGGCATTCCATGCCTTTACACAGTTGAAAGGTGCAAATGACTGAACCACCAGGTGGGTATTGCCAATGTGTCGACAAACACTCTTGGCACTCTCTATGGACGCACTATCATTCGCATCAACACCAATAATAAACTCGACTGCTTTTCGATTGTTTGCTTTTTCAAGCCAGTCCCCAATCACAGTATTGATGCACCAAGACCTGTGTGTGGCATAGCAGACAGAAAAAATGATCTCAGTGGAATCAGCATAGGCTGTAACTTGGCTGGAAACTCCGTTCCTTGACTTGATGTTCTCCATGGCCACGCCTACATCAACACCATGAGTTCTGTTGTGCTCATGGGCTCGGTAGTAATATAGATAGCCTGGGGTTCTTTTGCCGATGTGGCCCTGAAGAGCCATGCGTAACCACAGGTCATAGTCCTCCATGCCATAGTCAACTTGCAAACCTCCTACTTTCTCGAATACCTCTTTCTTGAACAGGGCTGAACACAGGATGAAATTAAACTTCTTTAGTCTTTCAACATCCCACTCTGGAAATACCACTCCGTTGTCAAGCTTGGTCTCGCCAGACTGACCAAAATGCCAGAAGTCAGTATAGGTCAGGGATAGTGACGGATCACTCTCCAACGTGTGGATACAGGAGGAAAGAAAGTCTGGGTGTAGTTTGTCATCCGCATTGACAAAGACACAGTAGGTGCCACAGGCCACCTGTACTCCCGTGTTAGATGCTACGCGTGTTCCCTGATTCTTCTTGAATGTGACTGCCTTATCAGCCAAGTGCCCAACAAGACCGAGTGAACCATCGGTGGAAGCATCATCCACAATGATCAGTTCAAAGTCCTTAAATGTCTGATTTCGTATGCTCTCAACACATTCAAACAGATACCTACCGTAATTGAAATTTGTCACTATTACTGAGATCTTAGGAGACACCATGCTATGAAAGGAGAACGAATTACGGTTTGTGTTTTTGGCAAGAATGGAGACTTTAACTGGAAATCTGGACCAGCCCCAGACTATGAAGAAACAGGTTACACAGTGGTGTACTATGAAAGGGACGACCTGCTTAATGATGCCATTCGTACTTGGAACCCCCACATCTTTGTAACCTTTGGTCCTTGGCAAAATCACAGAACACTTTCAAACTCACCATTTGAAATCAGGAAAAGATGGATAGACGGATCTAATTCCAGCAATGAGGAGTTGGGCCGTCTTATCATGGCCAGATACATGGAGTTGGTTCTGACAAAGAATGTTGACAACCCCAAAGTTTCTATCTTTACGGCCTCGTGTAATTCAGGACAAAAGATTTTCAGGCCTTTGAGGTCTATTCTTGAACAGACGTACAGGAATTGGGAGTGGATCATCGTGGACGACTCACCCGACATGGAGAATTTTAAGAACCTGGAGTCAATATCCGCGTTTGACGCTAGAATTAAAGTTTTCAAGCCTCACCTTAAATCAGGACGAATTGGTGAAGTAAAACGATGGGCATGTGGTCTTGCAACAGGTGAAATCCTTGTTGAGATTGATCATGACGACGAGTTTACTAACGGGTGTCTTGACATGATTGTGGCTGCATTCAAAAAGAATCCTGATGCAGGTTTTGCATACACAGACTGCTGTGAAGTTTGGGAGGAAAACGGCGAAAACTTTGAGTATGCTTCAGGTTGGGGACTTGGGTTTGGGTCCTATAGAGATGAGGTTTATAAGGGCAAACTCTACAGAGTTACCAATTACCCAGATGTAAATTCCAAGAGCATCAGACACATCGTGGGATGCCCAAACCACGCAAGAGCATGGCGACGCTCAACATACGAGAAGATTGGCGGGTTTAACCCAGACGTACATGTGGCAGATGACTATGAATTGATGATCAGAACATTCTTGTATACAAGAATGATCCACATCAAGAAATTTGGCTACATTCAGTACAAGTACCCGCAAAGTCAAACTCATGTAAGAAACTACGAGATACAGCGGCTAGTGCGATATTTCCGTGAGTACTATGACCAAGCGATTCATGCCAGGTGTTTGCAATTGTCTGATCCTGACTTGGCTTGGAATGGAACGCATGGTGACATCAACTTGGGGACTCCAAGTGATTTCAAGCCGCTGTCTATTGCTTACCCATAAGACTCTTTACTTGAGCTTCTAGGGTTTCAATTCGGAACATGCAGTCTCTAACGGTGGTCCACAGTGTGGGTATCAATTCCCACGGCTTGAATCCCTGATAAATTGGGTTGCCATCCACGTCAATGGCGTCCTTCTCGCCAACTACAGCTTGACGAAGTCCAGCCTCTTGAACTTCGTGGGCTATAAAGCCTGAGATTCTCTCTTGGGATCCTATGAAGTTGTAGTGGTAGGTCTGAAGATTTTTAACAATGCCCCAGCTGTCATCAGACAAGTAGGGTGCAAAGTTCTCTTTAAGACGATAGTCAGAAGCAGGACCTTGAGGACCAGCAGGGCCTTGAGCGCCTTTTACGCCTGAATAGCCAGAGGTGCCAGAGAGACCAATAGGGCCAATAGGGCCAATAGGACCAATGGGACCGATGGGGCCCTGTAGACCTTGAGCGCCAATGGGGCCGATGGGGCCGATAGGGCCAATA